>Ga0209153_1000052_pt1 | contig 55357 bp, 43 predicted proteins | sample GraSoiAngelo_120_FD_185877 | JGI IMG/M metagenome (GOLD analysis project Ga0209153, IMG submission 185877) | Grasslands soil microbial communities from the Angelo Coastal Reserve, California, USA - 14_0919_09_20cm (SPAdes) (version 2) | ecosystem: Environmental > Terrestrial > Soil > Grasslands ... | reverse complement strand
GTACAACCAGCGCGCGCGCGTTTCCAACTGCGGCCCGTCCCATTTTTGCAGACACGCCAAGCCGGCCCACAACAGTGTGATGAACAGAGTCTCCGTCAGGATAAAGGCCGGGAAGTAGATCAGGAACGGATGCAACAGAGCGATGCCGAAAGCCCAGTTGCCGGCGCGCTGTCCGGCCCAACGTCCGGCGATCTTCGCTAACAAGAAAGCTTGTAATAGGCCGAGTAATGCTTGCGTCAGTTGAATGGGCCAGACGACGTGATCGCTTGCAGCCACGAACGGCGTCAGGAAGATGGGATAGAGCGGCGGCCGGATGGCGTTGAAATAACGCGGATAATCGTCGCCGCGCAGCGCCAACAAGCTTTGCGCGTAGGCGTAGTATTCTTTGCCATCCCAACCGGCAAACGAAGCTTCTCGATCCGTTGCGAGACAAAAGCCGACGCGTAGCAACAGACCGATCAACAGCAACCAGAGATGCCAACGCTGCCATGCCCAACGCAGCGGCCGCACGGCTGTCTCAGGCCGCAAGCCTTCGTTCACTTCACGCTCTGTCGTTGCAACCAATCGGCTCATCGGGCGTCCTTCAATTCGTTGTCGCTGTGACGGCGTGGTAGATGGGGATCAGTTCGGCGGCCAGACGTGTGCGATTGAAGCGGCGCTCGGCGGTGGCGCGGGCGCGGGCACCGAGGCGCGCGCGCAGGTCGCGGTCGGTGGCGAGTAGCGTGATGCGTTCGGCCAGTTGGGCGGCGTCGCCGGGCGTGTGCCCGAGCGCGTTTACGCCCGCGTCAAACAACTCCACCGCGCCGCCCGCTTCGCTCACAACTACAGCGCGCCCGCATGCCATCCCTTCCGCAATCACCAACCCGAACGGCTCAGGTTCTGTGCTCGCATGCACGACGATGTCGAGCGCGCGCATAGCGTCCGCCGTCCCATCCAGAAAACCTGTGAAGCCGACGCGCTCTGCAAGACCGAGTTGGGCCGCTAAACTTTTCAACTCGGCCAACGTGTGCTGGCTGCCGTTTGTCTGGTACAGCGCATCGCCCATCACGTAAGCGCGCACAGGCAAGTCGCGGGGCAGCAGCGCCAACGCACGAAGAAAAGTTTGATGTCCCTTCCAGCGCGCCAAAGTGGCCAACAAACCGACGCGCACAGTCTCCGGCGCGGCCGGCGGCAGACCCGCGAGCGCGTCCAGATCAAGCGCGGGGCCCGTCGGCGTGAATCGTTCAACGTCAACTCCGTTATAGACGGTCTGGACGCGCAGTCGTCGCCCGCACACCGCTTCGATGTCTGCCGCGACGCTCCGCGAGTTGGCGATGGCGCAAGCGCAACGCGCAGACGAGCGGCGCAGCAGGCGAGCCGCGAGCGGCCGCGCGCTCACGTAATCATGTATGTGCCAGACGACGGGCACGCGCGCCGGTCTGGCCCGGACGCCGAGCAGGTGCATCTTGAATCCGTTCGTGTGCAGCACGTCCGGCCCCCACGCGCGCAGCAGACGACGAAGACGGCGCAGGTAGATAAACATCTGCGGACTGGCTCGCAGCAAGTCTGCGTAGAGCGCGCGGCGACTGAGTTGGCGGCCGGCGGGGCCGCCCGCGCCTGCGTCGCCCAGACGAGCGAGCGCTGGCGGGAAAGGCAGCACGGTGGTCTCAATGCCGAGCGCCTCCGCTCGCGCGACGAGTGGGCCGGCTTCCGCAACGACGAGCCGCAGAGACCAATCAGGCTCAGCCGCGCGTAGGCTGGCGAGTAGATCAAGCAGATTCGCCTCGCCGCCTCCCAATTGCCCGGACGGATTCAAGTACGCGACTTTCATGCGAGCAGGAGAACACCTCTTGATAACTTGCAACTCAGAAGCAAGAGTTGAGTGTGCAGGCGAGAAGCTTAAACACGAAGCTACAAGAACCTCGGCCCCATCCTAAGACTTAGGGGGCGTTTTCGGCCGCTTCCTCTTCTTTGTAGTAGCGGTCGTAGTAATAATACTTGTAGTAGTAATCATCCCTTTGCAGCTTGACGTTGTTTAAGACGACGCCGAAGATTTTGGCCCCGACCTCTTGCAGCACCTGCCGCGAGCGGCGCACGATGCTGCGTGTGGCGTAGCCGCCATGCACGACCAACAGCACGCCGTCCACCTGCGACGAGATGAGCACGCTATCTGTGAAGGAGATGATGGGCGGCGAATCAATGACGATGTGCTTGAAGCTGGCCCGCAAGGTCGTCATCAGCCGTCGCATCTCTTCAGAGCCGATCAGTTCTGCGGGGTTGGGCGGAATCGCACCGGCCGGCAGCAGGAACAACCCGCTCGGCTCATGCACCTGCACCAGTCTGAGCATCTCGGCCTCGGTCATCTTGTTCGCCAGAATCGTGCTTAGTCCTTCATTGTTCTTGATGCCGAAGATCGAATGGATGCGCGGCCGGCGCATGTCCGCGTCCACGACCAGCACGCTCGCGCCGGTCTGCGCGAGGATGAGCGCCGTGTTGACCGCCGTCGTCGTCTTGCCTTCGGCCGGCTGACTCGATGTGACGAGCATGGTCTGCGGCGCGCCGCCCGCCGCCGACAACAGCACGGACGTGCGCAGGTGGCGATAAGCTTCGGCGAGCGGCGAGCGTGCGTCCGCGTTGAGCAACAGTTCGGGGCGCGTGTCGTGGCCGTTTCGTTTTTGCAAGCCGGTGAACGCAGGCAGCAGACGGCGCGGCGACAGACTCGCAATCGCAGGGATGACCGCGAGCGCTGGCAAACGCAGCAACTTCTCCACGTCCTCCGACGTGTGCACGGTGTTATCCAGATATTCAAGATAGCGCGCCAGCCCGATGCCGAACACGAACGAGAAGAGCCACGCCAACGCTACGCCTTGCAAGCGGCGCGGGCCGACCGGCGATTTGGGCACGGGCGCGTAATCAACCACGTGTATGTTGTTCGGCGTGCCGGCGACGAGCACGTCGTTCTCTTTGGCGCGCTGTAACAGGCCGTCGAGTAGGCCCTTGTTGGTTTCGATCTCCTGTTGGATGATGCGATAGTTGACCGCCGCTTCGTTCTGCGTCAGCGTCTCGCCGCGCTGTTGATCGAAGGCGGCGCGCACCGACTGCTCGCGCGCAAGCGCCTGCCGGTAGTTCGTCTCCAAGTTGGTCTTCACAACCGTGGTGGCGTGGCCGCGCGACTCCGTGATCTGTTTTTCGAGCAGCGCGATCTGATCGTCAAGCTCTTTTACGCCGGGATATTTCTCGGTGTAGTCAATCAACATCTCGGCGCGCTTCTGGCGCAACTCGGTCAGTTTGGTCTCGTCGTCGTTGGCTCGTTTGGCCGTGCTCTCGGCTTGGGCTTCGGCTGCGCCGGGTGCGAGGCTGGCGCGATAGGCGGCCTCTGCGAGCTTGCGTTCGTTCTCGGCTTCGAGCAGTTGCCGGTTGAGACCGGCGAGCCGATCAACTACGGTGTTCTGGCTCGCGTCGAGCGAGAGAATCTGATGGTTCTTCGCGTAGTTGATCAGCCGCTCTTCGTCGTTGCGTATGTCGGTCTGCAACTCCGCGATGCGCTTTTGCAGGAAGTCGCCGGCCTTGTCGCTCGTCTCGGTCTTGCGCTCAAGATTGGCTAAGACGAAGGCATCGGCGATGGCGTTGATGATCTTGGTGGCGACCTGTGGGTCGCCGTGTTTGAAACGGAGTTCGATGAGGCGCGTGTCGGCGATCTGTTTGACGGAGAGCCGGCCTTGCAGGTCGGCCACGAAAGGCGCGAGCCGGTTGACCTCTTCCAGATCGCCGCGCGAGGCGGGTGGCGCGAGCGAATCCGTGAGCGGCAACTTCTCTTCCGCCGGATTGCGCGCTTCGACCCGTTTAGTCAAGCCGAGCATGCCCCTCAGATTTTCCCAAGTCGTGTGCCCTTGTGCCGTCTGCGGGCGCAGGAACGCTTCGTTGTGTTCGAGGTCGAGCGTTTTGACGACGCGACTGAGCAAGCCCGCACTCGATAGGATTTGCACCTGCGTGTTGAAGTAGGTCGGGTCTTGATACGGCGTATTGAGGATGAACGAATTGCTCTTGATCGAACCGAGCGCAGGGTTGTTCACTTCCAGATCGACTTGAAGGCGCGCTGTTGATTCATACACGTCGGGCTGCCGGGCCACGTAGAGGGCCGCGAGCGCCGTCACGAGCAACATGATGCCGAAGATCAACCAGAGATGTTTGCGCGCCGAGACCCAATACTCGTGCAGGCGCGAATAGCCGCCTTGTTGTTCCGCGTCGCCGTCGTAATCGTAAGTGAAACCGTAGCGCGGCACAGACGCGGGGCTGAGCGGCGCGGGCCGCGCCAACTCATGCGTTTCCATTCTGCCGTCGCCTAACTCTGAAGGGTCTCTCATCAACTCACCATCCGTTCGTTCGCAGCTTGCGCGAGGGAATCTAAAGAACTGTCCGGTTCGTTTGCACTTCGCCGGCCACTACGGGACGACGCGCACGGGCAGTTGCCCGACCGCCGGCACGACCGCGCCGACGAGCGTGCGCAATAATCTTTTACCGCCAGCGGTCGGCACGTCCACGATGTCGCCGGCCTGTAGCACGACGTCTTCGGCCTGTCGCTTGTCAATCGCCTTGAGGTCAACGAACAACTCGGTCTTGGTTGCGCTCCCCGGTGGTTGCCGCACGATGCGCACGCGCTCGTTCCGCGTGTCGGGCATTAGGCCGCCACACATCGCAATGGCGCGCGAGATCGTGATGCGCTCGCGCAAGGGGATGGCCGCCGGTCTGAGGACGTTGCCGACGACGTAAGCCTGCTCCGCTTCGGCGATGCTGATGACATCGCCCGCACGCACGTATGGATTGGCCGCCTCGTCGCCGCGCAACGTGTCGCTCAGTTTGTAGTTGTCGAGCACGCCGACCGCCGTCTCCTCAGTCTCATTTTGCGTCGGAGCTTCGCACATCGGAGGCGCAGCCGTGTGCACGATCTGAATCGTCCGCCCGGCATTGTCTGTGGGGCCGCCGACGTATGACAACAACTCCAACAGCCGCACGCGCCGTTGCAGTTGAAAACGACTCGGCGCACGCACCGCGCCCAAGACTGCGACCGGCTGCCCTTGAAAGTCTTTAATGAAGACATCAACCTGCGGCTGGCGCAGGTATTCTTTATAACGAGTGGTCAACTCGGCGGCCAACTCGTAGTCGGTGCGACACGCCGCTTGAATCTCACCCTCGATGAGCGGCATGCGGATCATGCCGCGCGCATCAACGCGCACGCCGTCGCGCGAGAACTGTGGTTTATTAAAGACACGTATGTCGAGCACGTCGCCGGGGCCGATCCGGTAGCGTTCATCCGTCGCTTTCGCAGGCGCGCTGACCGCAGCCATCGTTGTCGTACCGGCAGACACAGTTGACGCAGCCGGATTGGTGTTCGACTGTTGCGCGGCAACAACTTGATGCAACCCGACGAGCAGGATGCTCAACAGGCAGACTTGTATAATGCTGGTTCTCTTCGGACAGATAAAACAGGATGAAGAGATCATTTGCGTCAACCCTTCCTGATGCATTTGTAGAGTCATTCACATTTTCCGCACAGAGACGTCATCCAGCCAGACGCGCCCGAAGATGGGACAGGGGGCGGTGTTGCAGTCCTGTCGCCGCAGACTGATCCGCACGGCGCTTGTCGTCGCGCCGGTGGCGAACTCTATTGTGTAGTCGCGCCAATCGCTCGTGCCTTGCGGCAAGGTCAACGCCGCGCCAAGTGTGCGCTCGTCGCCAGCGTCCGAGACGACAATCTGTGGCAGGCCCGCCGTGATCAACTCCTGCGTGCGCGCGGTCAAGCGCAGTTGATAGCGCGCGTTTGGCTCGACCAACACGAGTTGCGAGATGACCGGCGCAGACGTGTTCGCGTTACCACTCCACGCCAAGCGCAGACTCTGCGCGCCGCCGTGTGGCTCGGCTCTGTCTTGCGCTGCTTCTACGGCCGACAAGTTCTGCGCTAACTGCCAATCGAAGCCCGGATCATTGAGACTGACGGGCGACTCAAAGCCGCCGTTGATGATCGCTGCGTCGTTGTGGGCACTCGCTTCGCGGCCGGCCCCGTGGCCGCTCGACCAGACCGCATAAGCTTCAGCGAAGCGTCTGGTCGTGAGCAAGTCAGTGAGCAAGGCGCGCCGCTCATCGGCTGAGACATTGCGCGCCGCACGAAACTGCGCGACGGCTTCTTGCGCCTTGCCATGCGCGGCCAAAAAACGGGCTAAGGCCAGCCGCATCGCATCCGTCTGCGGTTCGAGCGACTGCACGACGGCCTGCGCGTCGCCGCCGTATGCGGCCCAAGCGAGCGCGAGGGCTTGCGGCAGCAGTTTCGGATCGCTCACGGTGGCGCGCTGCAACTGCGCAAAGGCTTCGTCGCGGCGACCCAGACGGTAGAGTGTGTTGCCGAGTTGCCAGCGCGGCTGCGCATAAAATGGTGCGAGGCGCACTGACTCTGCAAAGGCTGCGACCGCGCCTGTCGTGTCGTCCGCTTGGTCGCGTGCGCGCCCAAGCTCCAACCATAAGCTGTAGTCGCGCGGGCGCAGCGCAACCGCGCGCTCGTACTCTTTAGCGGCCTCCGCCCACTCGCCCGCATCTGCAAGCAGAGCGGCGCGCACGTAATGCGTTTCGGGCACTGTAGGGCCGACGCGCGTGGCCTTGTCGGCGATGTCAAGTTGGCGTGTCGCGACGGCGTAGCTGGCCAGCAGTTGCGCCAATCCGGCCCGCCCGCAAGTCCACAAGCCCCAGCCGATGAGCAGCAGCCCGAGCAGGGTGACACTCAAACGCGCGCCGCGGCGCAGCGCGACGACGCGCCCGCTGTCCGACTGCGATCCTGAAAACGCGGAGGTGCTGGCAGCCAAGATAGAGCGCACAACGGTCAAACAGTTTTGTCGCGGGTTGCGATCCCGATGAACACACCGCAGATGAAGTTCTCACGCACTCTGCGGCAAGGGCGCGGTGAGACACGTGTTGGGCCGCCGCGCGAACAGCTTAGGGCGTGCTCCGACTCGGATTCGTTCCTTGCGAAGTGGCGACGATCACGGCGGCCAGTATTCCGGCGATACCACCGACGAGTCCGATCAGTGGGTTTGGGCCAACGCCGCAAGTCGGAGTGAACGTGCGCCGGACATTCGCGGGGTAACAGACCTCCGCGCTCTTCCGCCCGGTTGCGTCCGTCTGTATCGCCGTGACCGTTTTTCCGTCGGGCGTCTCTATCGTCCCTTCGACGTTTGGCGGAACGCGCACAATCGCGCAGCCCTGCTTGAGCGTCACCTGCACCTTATTGTCGCTGTAGTTGACGACCGCCACGGTGTTCGTCGCTAACACAACCTCATCCGATGAGCCAACGCGCACGGTTGAACTAACGCAATCTGAAGTCTCCAGCGTCGCGCCATCGAGAATCGTCGCGCCCGTATTGGCCTTGTTCTGATCGACGAGGATGTCTTTGTTGCCGCTCGTCGAGAGCTTGCCGGGAGTTTGCGCTGGCTGCGACGCAGTATTCTGCGCGCCGGCAACGGCTCCCGCCGGCACGGCTTGCGCGTAAAGCTGAAAGATGGAGCAGGCGAGCAAAAGCGCGATTGCTTTTATGATCCTGTGTTGTCTTGGCATCATGATAGCGTCTCCTCTTTAAGACTGCCGACCCTTTTGTCACCCTCGATTGAAGCGCCAACGCACGCGAAAGGTTTTCGCAAAACTGAGGCACGAGTTTACTGCCAACCTGTAAGCCGGTCAATATCGTCTGTCGTGCTAATGAAAAACTTGGCCCCTCAACTGCGTCTCCGGCCCGACGCGGTTTGTCTGTCCGGGCGCTCGCTCGCGGTGGCGATCACGACGAGGACGATAAAGATCACTGCGTTGATAGTGATGTGCAGGCCGAAGTCAACGAAGCTGTGGACGGCGACGCCCGCGAGGCCCGTGAGCGCGCCGACAGAGACCGCGCGCCGGAACTTGTCGGGCGCACGCAGGCGCGCGCGCACGCGCCGACTGAACACGTAGATGAACCATGCGCCGAGCACGACGCCGATGAGGCCGCCGCTCGCGAGAAATTCGAGATAGTCGTTATGCGCCTCCTGCGGCGTCATCTCGCCCGAGCCGTTGTGATAGGCGGTGATCGCCATCCAGTAACCGCCGAAGCCGACGCCGGCTGTCTTGTGGTCTTTGAACATCTGCCACGTCGCCGGCCAGATGTCCGCCCGGCGCACGGCCCAACGCACGCCCGCGGCCGGCGCGCCCACCTCAATCGGCATGCTCTCCACACTGCTGGCGAGCGGGTCGCCGCCCACCCATACGACGCCGACGACAACCGCCAAGAGCAGACAGACGGCGAGCAGCGCGCGCATGACCGGCGAACTCGCGAGTCGTTGTGCCCGCCCGACGGCATGACTGCCAATGTCTGACGCGAACGCATCACGGCGGCGCTGCGGCGCGGAGAAGAAGAGCGCGGCGCAGAGCAGTTGACAGAGCAGACTGAAGACGCCGCCGCGCGAGTTGGCCGAGACGAGCGCGCCACTGAGCAGCAAAGCGATCCCCAGATAGAACGGCCAACGAACGGCGCGCTCACTCTCGCTCACAGCCAGACCCAAGACCAAACCGAGCGCCATCTCTATGAGAAACGGAAAGTGGTTCTTGTTGATAAACTGCGCGTAGCCAAAGCCCGGTTTCAAGTACGGCAAGCCAAACCCGACTTCGTGTTGCGTCATCTGCCGCAGCAGCCCGAATGCGGCGCTTGCCACGGCAACTCCGATGACGAGATAGATAAGCAGACGCAGCCGACGCCCGTCGGAGGTGTAACGCAAGAGCAGCGCGCCGACGAGGATGAGCGCCAACATACGCGCGGCCCAGAGGCGCGTCCCGTGCGGGTCGGCGCTGATGGTCAGCCACACTCCGCCCAAAGACAGCGTCTGCACCAGCCCGAAGCCAGCGAGCGCCAAAAGCGGCAGGAGCACATAGCACCTTGAGAGTTGCCACGAACCGCTCAACCAGCCTTCGACGAGCCACAACGCCGCCAGCGTGAAGACCGCGCACTCGAAGAGCGCTTGCCACCAAGGCTCGACCGTCCCATAAGGAAGCGCGACGAACGCGATGAGCGTGATGAGTGAGTAGAAGACGACGCGACCGAGCAGCAGCGCGACGCGCGCGTGCGTGCTCTGCATCAATTCAGGTGCGGTCAGTTTCGACGCAACCGGCGCAGCCGTTTGGGCGATAGAATCAGCCATCTTCATGCGTGCTGGCACGACTGTTAATGAGCAGAATGATCACGGCGGGCGGCACGTATGGTGCGGCAAGAGCAGCTTACTGTCAACCATCTTCGCTTTCATGGTTGCTGCACGAAGTAGTAAGTCACGACGAAGACCATGAAACTCAAGCGCGCGACCCGACCGTCAGACGACGGCGGATCGCGCGCTCAAGTCTTAACGCTCAGACGACATCGGGCTTACTGCCCGCTCGCGCCGTAAGCTTCGACCTCGACGATGCGACTGAAGTGCGCCCGCGCGTTGTGCACTAGCACTCTGAGCCTCTGCGTCGTCACCGCCGGGAAGTTCAGATCGTTGATCACATGCACATTATTGGTGATGCTGCCGTTCGACACGGTCACCCACGTTGTACCGTCCCACGTCTGCACCTCGAAGTCGAGCAGCCCATAGACGGTGCAGGTCATGTCGGGCGTCGGCTCGACGGCGTTCGTGTACGCATCCTGCAAGGTGAAGACTTTGATCTCGTCAATCGTCTTCGGACTGTTGAAGTCCACCTCCAACCAGTCGTCGTACAGGTCGCGCGTGTTGTCGTTCCAGCCGCCCGCGCCGCCGCCCCAATTGCCGCCGGTGCGGTCGCCGTTGATGGCTGAGGCGGCCGGGAAACCGCCGCTTGCGTATTCGGTTGAACCTATCGCCGTCCCGCCGTTCGTGGCCAACGCATAATTAGTTCGCGTCGCCACTGCGTTGGCCGTAATCAACACTTGCGCCACGTTGCTGCTCACTAGCCCGTGCGAATCTGTGACGCGCAGCGTCGCGTTGTAATTGCCGGGCGCGTTGTAGGTGTGCGCGACGAGCGGCGTGGCTTGTGTGACTGCTTGCGCGCCGTCGCCGAAATCAAAAGTGTAAGCGGCGATGCTGTCGCCCGCGTCCGGGTCGCTTGAGCCTGAGCCATCGAAGTTGACCGCAAGCGGCACATTGCCTGAAGACGGCGTCGCGGTCAGTGCGGCGAACGGCGCTGTGTTCGGACGACAGGCGGCATTGCCGACGAGTGTGTACTGGCCTGTGGTCGTGGTGTCTATGGCCGAGTTCGGCGTAAACGACGCTTCGCCGGTGCCGGCAAAGCTCCGGCCGTTGATCGCGCTGAGCAAGTCGCCGGCCTTCACGTTGCCCACCACGCTGTTCTTCACCGTGATCTGAATGACGCCAGTGGCGGCGTTGACCGTGCCGGAGATGTCCGACGCAGCACTGCCGATAGTTCGCGCCGCACTACCTTGTGAAGCGACCACACCGTATTCAAAACTCATGGCGCTTGCGCCGCCCGTGTTGGAGTTCATGCCGACGAAGTAGCGATCTTCGACCACTTGACCGGCGACGACTGTGGGTGGCGTGGGCGGCGTCCAGATGATCCGCCATTGCCTGTTGGGCGGAATCGTCGTCAAGTCAGCGACCTTCATGGTGAAGACGAGCCGTTGCGAGCCGTCAGCAAAGTATGGCTCAGCCGCCGAGATGGATTGAATGTCGAGGTCTGCGTTCTGGGGCAGTTGTGCGCCGACCTGATCGCCGGTCGAATCGTTGACGAGCGACAGCCCCGGCAACACGCAAGGCGTCTGCGTCTGCCCGACTTGGAACTCGCCGCAACTCAAACCTTCGCCGACGGCGTTCATGGCCGTCACTTTGTAGAAGTATTGTGTGTTCGGATCGGCCGCAGTGTCGTCGTAAGTTGTGCCGGCCAGTGTGGCCACCGGCGCGCCGTACGTGCCGTTCGGGGCGCGCCGGAACACGTGATAACCAGTGATCGGCGAGCCGCCGTTGTCGGGCGCAGACCACTGGACGCGCACGATGCCCGTGCCCGCGTTCGACACGCTATCAACGCGCGGCGGCGCGGGCGACTGTGGCTCGGCCGGATTCGGATCGAAGGCCGCAAACAGGCGCTTGCCGCCCGCTTGCCGCGCAATCGTCGCCACGGCGGTGTACGAGTTGGGATGCAAGCCCGTTGGGTTATTGACGCACGCGCCGATACAGCCGTCCGGGTAACCGACGAGCGTCCGCCCTTGCGCATCAACGGTTGCATCCATGAAGTCGAGCAGGTTGCGGTCGTTCGGATCGTGCCCGTTGCAAGTTGTCGTCCCCAGATTACAGATCGAGCCGCGTTGCACCGGGTCGGTTGGCGTGGCATCAATCGTCGTCCACGTCACGCCGCCATCGAAGGTCGTGGCGATGTAGAGATGCCACGGCGCATCCTGCGGATAGTTTGCTTGATCTGTGTAGTCGCCGGGCACTTTCGTGCCGAGGAAGGCGTAGGCGGCGCGATTGTCGTCGCCAGCGACGACTTCGGGGAAGGTCATGTTCGTGAGACCAAACTCTGTGCCCACCTCTTGATCGTTGACCCACGTGTTGCCTTGATCGTGTGAGACCGCGATGCGCGCGTGATGATCGCTGTGCTGGTAGCCGAGATAGATCGTGTTGCTCGCCTGCCCGTTGGGCTTGCCGACGTTGTTCGCGCCAATGCCGACCGAAGGATCAACTAAGAAACCTGTGTTGCCGCTCGTCGGAATCTCCTTGACTATCCACGTGATGCCATTGTCTTTCGACACGGCGACCGAAGCATGACCGTCACAACTTCTGTTCGGCACATACGCCGTGCCATCAGGCGCGACTTTGACATGGCCGTGTATGCCCGTGCATTGCGTGGTGTTGTAGATCGGCACGCCCGCGCCGAAGGTTAGGCCGCCGTTATCACTGCGCGCACAAAAGGCCGTCCCAATATCTTGCGAGCAGTAGTAAACCGCATTCGGATAGAGCGGGTGCGGCGGCGGGGCCGGCGTCGCATTCGCGTTGTAGGGGCCAGCGCCAATCGTCTGGTGATCCACGCCGGACGGAATGCCGCCGCCCTGACTCGGCGAATAATTGTTGCCGTCGTCATCCGTAAAGAAGGTGATGCTGTCTTGGCCTGTCAATTGCGAGACGAAGGTGCGATCCGGCGTGTTATCGCCGGGCGCGCGCATGTGATCTGTGAACATGATCGGATCGAGCGAGACAACGCCTCTCGGACTCTTGTCTTCCCACAAAGCCTTAGCCGGCGACGGGCAATCATCGAAGGTGACGCGCAAGGCTTGGAAGCTCGACAAGATGAAGACCTTTCCGGTCTGCCAGTTGATGCCGATGCTTGGCTCGCCCGCAGACGTGCCCATGCCATTCGGCGCGGCGTAGTTGAAGAAGCGCGGCGTACCGAGTGGCGGCGGCGCTGGCGTGCCGTTCGGTGTCGGGGCGACGGACGGCGTCGGCACAGGGTCGCCGGGAGCTAGGACGGGCATCGTTACTTTTGAATCGCAAGGCGCGTTGTCGGTCGCGCCGGGACATTGCATTTGTGAATCGTAAAAAATATGTGTGCCGTTCTGAGAATCAACGAAGACCGGATCAATTTGGAGCACGACCTTGTTGGTCGCAATGATCTCCGGCAGCCATAAAGTGGACGAGAGTTTCGCGGGCACGTTCGGCAACGCGGGATTGGCATTGATGCGCTGCTCAAATTTTTTCACTCCGTCCGCCCACACACGGATCGTCCAATCGGCGCTCACGCCGCCGCCGCACGCCGCGCAAGAGGCCCACCATTCGACGGTCATCGGGCCGCCGAGCCGCACCGGCCCTGAATTCCAAAGCCAGTTCGGGTCGTAGATGTTTTGATCGGCCGTGCCGTCGGTCACAGGATTGGGCACATCCCAATGCGCCGCCGGGTTACTTGAAAGGCCGGCGTCTGCGCGCAGAAACGGGCCGCCGCATTTGACCACATCCGCAGACCCTACGCCGGTGCAGCTACCGGCGGCGCTGCTGTCTTCGGTGTTGCCTTGAAAGTGCAGGACGGTTGACGTAAGGGCGACTGTCATCAGGCTTGGCGGGGCCGGACGCGCTGCGCTAACTGTCACAACCTTCAGCGTGACGGCTGTGCCGCACACGACAACTAATAAAATTATCAGCTGGCAGTATGAAGAGATGTTGCGCGCTACGGTTGCAGTTCGAGACATAGTTAGAAACTCCTTTAATGTTGAAACAGCAGTTCAAGCCAACCTCGTCGAAGTCGCACGTGCTTGCCGCAGATGCCGTGTCATGTCAGTTCCCTTTTTCGCGTTGGGCGAAAGCGCTAATTCAATTGGGGGAGGTTAAGAATTGCTTCGGCTTGATGTGGTCGCAACCGCACTCAATAGTCGTCTGACTAATCAAGTGCGGCTGCGACCGCGCCGAGCTACGTTAGACGGCCGGACAGTTACAGGCTTCGACTTCGACGATGCGACTGAAGTGGGCGCGGGCGTTATTGACGACCACTCTGATCTTCTGCGTCATGATGGTCGGGAACGTGAAGACGCGCATCGCTTTGTCGTTGCCGATGACGTGCCCGCCGGGCACAGTCACCCATGTCGTGCCGTTCCACGTCTGCACGTCGAAGTCCTGTATGCCATAGACATCGGCCGGCGTGTTGGCGTCCGGCTCGACCGGCGTCAGGTATTGATTCTGCAACGTATAGACGCGAATCTCGCTGATCGGCTGCGCGCCGTTTAAGTCCACCTGCAAGCTGTCTGGGAAGACATCGCGCGTGTTGTCGTTCCAGCCGCCGTTGTTGCCCCAGTTCAAACCCTTGTGCTCGCCATCGTTCGCGGAGGAGGGTGGGAAGCCGCCGTTGGCGTAGCTGCTTGAAGCAGACGCGAGCGCGCCGAACAAGGAGAGCGCGTAGTTGATGGGCGTGCTCGTGCCGACGATTGTGTAGGTCGCGGCCGGCGCGCCGTTGTCGCGCTGCGCTTTGACGAACGTGTGATCGATCAAAGCGGTCGAGCGCTCTAGGTTTTGCGTCTCAGCAGTATCGCCGGTGAACGTGCGACCGTTCACAGCGCCGAGCAGATCGCCGGGCTGTGGACTGCCGACGGCCGCCTTCGGCACGTAGATCGTGATCGTGCCATCGGGTTTGAAATTGCTCTGCGGCAACGCCGCGCCGAGCTTTGTCTCCGTCGGCACGCCGATCACCAACCCGACGACCGCCGTAGCAATAGACCCGTACTCAAAGCTGGCCGCGCCGTTCTGATCCGTCCGCATGCCGACGTAGTATTGCTGGCCCGGCGAGGAGAAAGAGTTCCACACGACCCGCCAACGGCTGTCTGGCGGCACGGTGCTCAGATCGTTCACTTTCATCTTGAACATGAAGTTACTCGAACCATCTTGGAAGGGCGGCTCGCCGACGGCGATGTAGTCAATGGTCAGCGAGGCGGGAGCTTGTCCTTGTGCGCTCTGTTCTGGATGGTTCGCCGGATTGCGCTGGACGATGAGGCCGCTGCACGAGTCGCCCACATAAGGCGCAGCCACCTCGTTGCGGTTGCACGACGAGCCGACGCCGTTCACCGCGACCACTTGGTAGTAGTAGGTCTTGGTGCTGTCGTTTGCCGTCGTGTCATCGTAGGTCGTCTGTGTGCTCGGCACGCTCGTCAGCAGAGTCTCTGCGCCGCTCGCCGTGCCGCGATAGATGTTGTAAGCGGTAATGGGCAAGTTGCCTGTATCGGCTTCAGACCAACCGAGATGGACGACGGGGCCGACGCGGCGCGTCGTCAAAGCCGGCAGGCCCGGCACTGACGTGGCGTTTAATGGATCGGGTGGATCATATTGCGCGACGAGTCGCCGCCCGCTCGACTGGCGTGCGATGACGGCCGTCGCTGTATAAGCATTGCCCTTGGCTGTGTCTGCGGCCTGCGCGCAATGGCCGCCCGCGCAGCCGTTGACGTACCCGACCTCGACGCGCCCCTGCTTGTCCACCGTCATATCAAAAAAGTCGAGCAGGTTGCGACAGATGCTCGCGCCGCCAGACATCCAGATACAACCGCGTTGCACCGGCGCGTTCGGCGTGGCATCGGTCGTCGTCCAATGCTGGCCGCCGTCGAACGTATGCGCGACGTAGAGATGCCAGACGCCGTTGAAGTCGCTGGCTTGCGGATTGCCCGCCGTCGTCGAGCCGTAGAAGGCGACGGCGGCGCGACCGGGATCGGCTGCGACCGCCGCCGGGTACGCGACATTCTGTATGCCGTAGGCTGCGCCCACGTCGTAGATGTTCTGCCACGTCCGGCCTTGGTCGTCCGATGTCGCCACGACGGCGGTCGAGCTATTACTGCCCATCGCAAAATAGACGCGGCCGTTATTGTCAATCCCAACGGCCGGGTCTTGCAGGTTGCCGGCCGAGACCGTATTCGTCACGTGGCGGATATTCCAAGTGATGCCGTTATCTTCCGAGACGACGACCGCGCCTTGCCCATCGCAGTAGTTGAACGGGACATAAACCGTGCCATCGGGCGCGACTTTGATATGACCGTGTAACCCACCGCAGTGTGCATCGGCGGGCGGGTCAACCTCTATGGCCGGCCCGAAGTGCGCACCGCCATCATCGCTTCTGGCACAAGCGGCGGCCGGCAGTTGCGAACAGTAATAGACTGCGTCCGGGTAGAGACCGGGCACGCCGGTCGGGCGCGTGAGCGGGGCATGGAAGGGGCCGCCGCCGATGGTCTCGTGGTCAACGCCCGATCCGATCCCTTGACCAAAGGCGGACACAACCCAAGTCTGCCCGTCGTCGTCCGTGTAGGCGGTCTTGTTATCACCTGAAGTCAGCGTTAGTTCGCCTGCGAACGTGCGCCCCGTATAACGGTCGGTGAAGCCGATGGGATCGGAATCAATGAACTGTGATGACGGCGACGGCCGATTGGCCCAAGTCACGGTCTGGCCGTTCACCGGGCAGCTATCATTGAAGGTCACGAATAGCGTCTGGAGGTCTGACTGATAGCTTGTCACGCCGGTCGTTGAATTCGGCGAGTTCCAATTCACGCCAATAGAAGGTTCGCCCGCATCGTGGCCTAGATACTCGACCGTGTGCGCCGCCGGCCCTTGGCTGCTTGAGGCCACTTGCACCAAAGTTCCCGGCGCTTCGTAGTTTTGATAACCGATCTTCGGGCCTGTGTCGGCCGGCGCTGGCGGCGGCGGTGTCCCGACGGCTGCGGCTGTGAGCGTCGGCGCAAGCGGGTTCGCCGCGCGCGTGTGCAAGGTCGAGACGACGCCAGCCAAGACGAGGATCGTCAGGCCGGTGAATAAAGACCAACGTTTGTAAGCAGTCCACTGCCGACGCACTTGGCGCGAGATGTTTCGGGACAAGTTGGTGTTCATGATAAGCCTCCTGATTGAGCAGCGATGTTCGTCAACGCCTGTGCCGCCAAGCACGGCCACAGAGGTGCTGCTACTGTCTGAGCCAACCGACCGGCACACGATGTCGTGCCCGGCCAAGTTGCCGGTGTCTCGGTCGGCGGATTGATCGTGTGCGTGCTGGAATTTGCGGCGCGGGCAGGCGCGAGCGACACAGTGCGAGAATAAAAACGGCCCCCAATAGTATTTGCCCACAGCACTGAGGCTGTCTGCTGATGGGGCCGAGGGCAAGCCATTCCGAGTCTCCTTATTATGCTGAAGTTGCCGACACGACAACCGACTAAAGTTGCCGGCGCGACAACTTGATGCTGATAACCAGAGGGGTGACTCTTACGGCCTGTACAGGATATGTACTGTGGTTGAGAAATACTTGAGGAATTCTTGAGGGCCTAAAATGGCGCGTCGTTGAACATCGTGAAGCACGTTTTGCCGCCCCGTTTGGACAGTCAAGGGCCGCCTCTGCTCAGCCGGAATCAAGCACAGACAGTTTTAATGCCCTAAAAGTAAACAGAAAGTTTAGGTGAGGTTATGCCACTCAAAGACCCTATTAAAAGACGCGAGTACCAACGCGCATACATGCGGCATTGGTATGAAGAAAACAAAGCTAAGCACATTGCCCTCGTTAGAGGCAGAGAGAAAAAGATCAAGGCGTGGCTGAGAGAATATAAGGAGTCTCTCGGATGCGAAGTGTGCGGCGAAACCCATCCGGCATGTTTGGAATTTCATCACATCAACCCAAAAGAGAAAAGATTTTCTGTCGGCAGGCTGAATGATTATCTCAGTGTGAGACTGATGAAGAGTGAAATCGCTAAATGTCGTTTACTCTGTGCGAACTGTCATCGCAAAGAACATTGGAGTGCACATCAAGCCAAGGCAGCAGGCAGCAACTCACCCAATATTACACTGGATAAAAGATCGCAGCGTAATCCGTTTTTCTCGACAGAATAGCGGGGGCGGGACTTGAACCCGCGGCCTTTGGGTTATGAATCCAACGCTCTAACCGGCTGAGCTACCCCGCCACAAGGAAGGATTTAATTTACGGGCCGGTTGATGAAAGGTCAAGCGTGATGGTGACTGGCGAGGGCGCGGTGATTTGCGGTGCGATTGTGTGCCGCGTATCATGCGTGCGGTGCAAATTTTTTATGCGTAGGTGTGAAGGATGGCTGAGTTGATTCATCGGCCGCGGCGTTTGCGGCGACGTGAGCAGATGCGCGCGTTGGTGCGTGAGGCGCGTCTGACGCGCGAGGATTTGGTGTTGCCGCTGTTCGCTTGTCCGGGCAAGGGCGTGCGGCGCGAAGTGGCTTCGATGCCGGGCGTGCACAATCTATCGGTGGATGAGATCGTGCGCGATGCGTCGGAAGCGTTTGACTTGGGCGTGCCCGCCGTCATCCTGTTCGGTCTGCCAGAAGGCAAGGACGAGACGGCGACCGGTGCTTACGCGCGCGATGGCATCGTGCAGCAGGCGATCCGTGCCGTGCGCAAGGCTGTGCCTGAAATGGTCGTGATTGCCGACACGTGTCTGTGCGAGTACACGTCACACGGACACTGCGGCGTGGTACGCGAAGGCGAGGTCTTAAACGATGAATCGTTGGAACTGATCGCGCGCACGGCTGTCAGTCAAGCCGAAGCGGGCGCGGACATCGTTGCGCCATCGGCGATGATGGATGGGCAGGTCGGCGCGATTCGCGCGGGGTTAGACGAGGCCCGCTTGGAGCACATAGCGATCTTGGCTTACGCGGTGAAGTATGCGTCTGCCTTCTACGGCCCGTTCCGCGAGGCGGCCGACAGCGCGCCCGCGTTCGGCGACCGCCGCGCTTATCAGATGGACGCAGCCAACGCGCGCGAAGCGATGCGCGAAGCCGAACTCGACTACGCCGAAGGCGCAGATATGCTGATGGTCAAACCCGCGACCTGCTACCTAGACATCCTGCGCACCCTGCGCGAACGCTTCGATCTGCCGCTCGCCGCCTATCACGTCTCCGGCGAGTACGCGATGATCAAAGCGGCGGCCGCCAAAGGTTGGATTGACGAACAACGCGTGATGATGGAGACACTCACCTGCATCCGCCGCGCCGGTGCGGATATCATCCTCACCTACTACGCGCGTGATGCAGCCAGACTGCTGAGATAAAAAACTGTCTGTAGTCCGTCGTCCGTTGTCAGTTGTGCTTTGTTTCGTCAGTTGCTTGTTTCAGCTTCAACCTTCAGCTTGCGCCAGTAGCACAACGGACAACTGACCACGGACAACGGACAAGCCTTTTACCTCACTTCCACTTCAATCGGTTTCGTCTCGCCTGCGTGAAACCATTCGGGAAAGTTTGAGATGTTGATGCCGAAGGGTCGGTCGGCGTTGACTTCGACGGCGAAGCGGAGGGTGGTGGCGTGGCCGCGCCAAGCGTCATAACGCAGCAGCCAATTCTTCACGTGCCATTCTTGGATGATGGCGTTGGGTGCTTGTTCCAGAGGGACGAGCTTAGCGCCGCAGTTTGTGTTGTTGATGAAGAGTGTGACGCGCGTGTCGTTGGCGCGATCATCTGAATCATGTGGTGGGACGGGTTGCAGGTGCGCGCGCACGATGATCTCGCCGACGCGCCGACGGTCTGCGCGCGCAGGCACGACGTACTCGAAGAAGCCGACGCCTGCGCCCCAGACGTAGCCATCGCCGCCGTCCATCTTCTCGAAGCGCCCGCGCGTCGCTTGCTCCGGCGCGAAGCGATAGAGCAGCGCGTTGTCCGTCTGCGTTTTGACGATTGGCTTGGCCGATTGGTCATCGGGCGCGCGTGTGAAGGCGAACTGGCGCGGGATGAGATGTTGACCGGCTGCGAGGAGCGCGGGCGGCGGCGCGGCGTTGTTCAATGAAGCGAAGAGGTCGGCGGCGCGGATCAGTTCGGCGCGCATCGGCTCGTCGCGCTCGTCCGTGTAAGTGATGCCGTAACCGCGTTGCGGATCGGGCGTGAGAATCCAGAACATCGCGCCGCCCGTCCCTGCGCGCGCCGCCGCATCGAAGTATGCGCGAAACCAATCAACTTGCGCTGCGCCTTTGTAACCATCGGGACTCATGCCGAACTCGCCGAAGACGAGCGGCTTGTTGATCGAGAATGCAGCCGCCGCGCGGTTTTCGATGAACTCGCGTAAGGTTGCGGGCGAATCAACGAAGCTGTCCAGATCATCGCGCGGGTAGTTGTGCACGTCGCAGTAGTCAACATCGGGCAGACTGTGGACGGCGAGCCATTCGCGCCGTTCGTAGGCTGAGCGATAGCCCCAGATGCCGGGCGTGATGAGATGATTGGCGTCGAGCGATTTAACGTAGGCGCTCATCTCTGCGATCCATGCGCGTCGCTCCGCTTCGCGTCCGGTCGTCGCCTGCGCTTCGTTCATCAACTCGTAACCGAAGATCGTCGGATCATCACGATAGACAACGCCCGTCACAGTGTTGCGCCTAAGGACGATGCGCGCGACGTGTTCTCGATAGAGGCGGCGCGTCGTCTCATTGGTGTAAAACAGCATCGCGCGCTCAGGGTTGACGCCGAACTTGTAGCGTTCGTCGGCCGCATCTTTGATGCCCGCCCAACGCAGGTACTGCGTCACGCCGCCGGTGTCGCGCCACCAATTGACGAGACAGAGTTGGACGCGCAAGTCGTTGCGCCGCGCCTCGGCGAGCACGTGGTCGAGATGCACGAACGCCTCTTCGTTCCAATCTTCGGGCGTGCGGCGAAACGGATGCTTGCGCGGCCAATCAGCCTTATCGCCGCCGACCGGCAGCACGCCGTTCTCTTCCGTGCCCTCGCCCGAAGCCCACACGCGCACCACCTTGAGGCCGTGCAGCGCCGCCTCGCGCAGCGTCTCAGGCATGCGTGCGCGGTCTTCGTCTTTGTACATCACGGCGACGTTCGCGCCGACGAAACGGAACGCGCGGCCGTCGGTGACGAAGCGCGTGTTGACTGCGTGCACAAAACCCGGCGGCACGGTGCGCCGCTGTGCGGCGGGCGCGCGCACGGTTAAGCAAATCGCCGCGCCCAACATGAGCGCCAGCGCGGCATACAAGATGAACTCTTTGGCAGCGTATAGAACTCGCAAGCGTGTTCGGTTGGTGGACTCAGGTGCAGGCGCTCACGGGCGCGGGTTGGTCAAGCGAATGAAGCCCATCACGGCGCAGAGCGCGCCGAGCGCGGGAAACAGAATGATGAACGAGCCGAAGCTTAAGACCTTATCCATGTCAGTCTCTGTCATGCCGAGGACGGCGATGGCCACGAGATAGAGGTGAAAGATCAACATGCAAGTGGCGGCCAACGCGAACCAACGCGCGGATGCGCCGAACGCACGCGCGCGCGCAAAGCCCAACACGGCGGCGACGAGCCAGCCGAGCGTGCCGCACGCGAACACAGCCACAAATAAGATCAGATTCGTACCGGAGAAACGCGGCACTGATTGAGCCAGCGCATAAGCAGCAAGCGACATAAGTTATATTTTCCTTCAGCGCGGCAGTGTGGATGAACGAAGCATAGTAGTCAGTAGCCAGTAGTCAATAGTCAGTAGGAAATGCAATCGTTTTTCTACTGACCACTGACTACTGGCTACTAACCCCTTCAGACAAAGCGCCGCCCGCGCTCTCGCTTGGCATAGTTGTGCCCTTGCGCGCGGACGGCGTTCCTAAATTTCATGCCCGCGCGATGCGCACGCTCGTCGGTCGCGCATCGCTACCCGTGCAGGTTAGTTGGAGACTCGACCGGCGCGGGTCTATCCAATCGAACGCCTTACTGCGTGATGTGAATTTCCTCTTCCTTGTTGACGTGGCGCACAAAGTACAGCAGCGCGCAGATGCACGCGACGACCGCCAGCCCGATGGCGTAAAAGAGGAAATGCTTGTCGCCTTCGGGGCCGGTCGATTTCAGGAACTTGATGAAGAACCAGAGCGCACCTGCGCTGCAAGCGATGCCCACCACCCAGTACACAACGTCTAGCAGACGATTCATGTTGAACCTCCGGCGTGTGTCGTAGCTGACCGAAATCTGCAACTATGCGGAAAAGCCGACTGCAACAACGTCACTAGAGTTTGCGCGAGCAACCCTGTCGGGGCCTGTTGTGCCGGTCACAAAAAGTCGTGTTTGACGGGCGTTATGTTACCCCCGCTTGGCGCGGGAAGCAAGAAGGTTTTAGAACTAAAGAATCAATCTGCGATCACCGGCGCGGCGGGTGATGCGTTCGCGGTCGAGATATTCGAGCAAAGGGATCGCGTACTTGCGCGAGACGCGGGCGAGGTCTTTGAACGCGGCCACATCAATCAGCCGTTCGGGTTCATGCGCTGCGGCGTAGGTGCGCAAGTCTCGGACGAGTCGGTCGAGCGCGCCGCGATAAAAGAACAGATCACCCGTCACGCGCACGAGCGTGCCTGCGTCGAGCAACAACTGGAGGAGTTTGCGCCCATGCTCGCGCGTCGCTTGCCCGTTGCCGGCCCGCACGAGCGCCTCGTCGAAGGTCGGCGCTTCGAGGTGTGCCGCCTCGTAAACCGCTTCGAGCCGGTCGCGCAAGGCCGCATCGGCCGGCGAGAGCGCGAGGCTGTGCGTGGCCGCACGCACCACATCGCGCTCTGCGACGAGCGCGCCCGCGCTTTCGGCCTGCGCTAACACCGCGCGAAAAATTTCCGGCGGCACATGGGCGAAGACACGCTCGCGCAAGGTCTCGCGCGCGAGGCCGCGCTGCAAAGGCTCGCGCCGGTGATGCGCTTGCACTTCGTCGAGTGCCGCGCGCATCAAGTGGGTGAACACTTCGGCGGCAATAAGGACGCCTTCAGCTTCATGCACAGCGCCGGTCTTTTTCATCTCGGCGACCACACGGTCGAGCACTTCATCGCGCCAGCCCGTGCGCGCCGCGAGGTCTGCGCGCCGCAAACCTTGCTCGCCCGCCGCTGCGACGAAAAGTGCGAGCCGGTGCGCCGGTTCAGCTTTCGTCAACAGTTGCAGACGTGCGCGCGCCTGCTCGCGTTCGCGCCCGCGATGTTTTGTGGCAGAAGCGTCGAGCACACGCCCGCCCGCGATGGTGCGCGCAGGCGAATAGGAACGAATGATGAAACGCTCGTCGGGCAGCGCGACGACCGGCGCTTCAAAGCGGAGTTGCGCGAATCCGTCTGTGCCCGGCGCGATCTCGCCGCCGTCTGCCAAGACCTGCACGCGCGCCAGCACTTCGGCTGCGCCCAAGTGCACACGCACGCGCGCACGTGAACGCAGAGGGCGCGGCGCATCCTTAAGCATTTCGATCTGTGCGTCCACGATCTGCGTCGGGCGCAGCCGCGCGGCCGGCGCGAGCACCATGCCGCGTTCGATGGCCGATGCTTCGACGCCGCCGAGATTGATCGCGGTTCTCTGCGCGGCTCGCGCCCGCTCAACTGCACGCCCATGCACTTGCAGCCCGCGCACGCGCACGCGCACACACGCAGGCAATAACTCCAACTCTTCGCCGCTAACGATCTCGCCCGCGACGAGTGTGCCTGTCACGACCGCGCCGAAGCCCCGCATCGTGAATGCGCGATCAATGGGCAGACGCGCGACCAATTCGTTCGAGCGCGCGGGCACATGCAATCCCGTCTCACGCAACTGCGCGCGCAACTCATCCAACCCCGCGCCCGTCCGCGTGCTCACCGCAACGACCGGCGCACCGGCGAGAAAAGAGTCTGCGACCAGCTCCGCGACTTCGGCGCGGACGAGTTCTAACAACTCTTCGTCAACGAGATCGATCTTCGTGAGGACGACGAGGCCGGCGCGCACGCCGAGCAGGCGCGTGATGTCGAAGTGCTCGCGCGTCTGCGGCATGACGCCTTCGTCTGCGGCGACGACGAGCGCGACCACATCAATCCCATGCGCGCCCGCGAGCATGTTCTTGATGAAGCGTTCATGTCCGGGCACGTCCACAAACCCGACGCGCACATCGTCAAGGTCGAGTTCGGCGAAACCCAGATCAATCGTAATCCCGCGCCGCTTCTCTTCCGGCAGACGATCCGCATCCACGCCCGTCAACGCGCGCACCAAAGCCGTCTTGCCATGATCAATGTGCCCGGCTGTGCCGACGATGATGGAGCGCATAAAAATAGTGACGACTGACAAGTGACAAGTGACGAGCAAGAACAAAACTTTAACTTGTCACCCGTCACTTGTCACTCGTCACTGCTATTTAACTATCTCGAAGTCGCTCCACTGCGAGGCCGTGCGATGCTTGGCGTCGGCGAGCGCATCGGTGACGACGACTTGGAGGACGTATTCGCCGGGCGTCAGGTCTGTGCCGAGCAAGAGCCGACCGTTGACGCTGATGCGGCGCAGATCGCTCTGCTGCGTGAGCGTGAGCGGCTTCTCTCGACCGTCGAAGACCAGTTGTCCATCGCGGAAGAGTTGCGCTTTGATGGTCAGTTGCGGCTGGCCCGTCGCCTTGTCGAGTTGCGCGTTGTAGATCGCATAGCCGTAATCGAGATAAGTATGCTGGCGCAGCCGACGCACGGCGGGGCCGGCGAGCGGATCAAGTTCGGCAAGCGCGCCTGCGCCGGGCGCGTTGGGCACAGCGTCCATTGGCTTGACTGGCGCAGGTTGCCCTGCGTGTGCGTCAGTCGGCGGCGCAGAGGGAGTCGGCGGCGTCTGCGGGCGCGCGGCCGGGGTTGTGCCGGTCATGACGAGACCGGAGAGCATGAGCCGTTTCTTGTTGATGTCAGGCACTTGGATGAACTGACTGGCCGAGCCGGTGCGCGCAGACGCATCGTCGCGCACGGCGATGCGCAGTTGATACGCGCCCGCTTTTTTGATCGGCACGATGAAGGTATAGAGGAAACCGGCGTCGAGCGCCTCTTGGTAAGCCGGGCCGCGCAGGCGCAAGGTTTCTGTGCGCCAATGATGATCGATCATCTGCCCGAAATCGCCGAAGGTGATGGCCATCACATCAACCACAGCTTTGTGCCAGCCGTCTGCTTCGTCCGTGAAGGTCAGATCGTGCGCGTCTATGTGCATGAGCGCGCGCATGAACGAACCGGCTTTGGCGTCGTTGCCGAAGAGCGCGGTCAGACGCAGATGCACGTCGCCGGAGGCGAAGGGCGAAGTGAGCGCGGCGAAGAGTTGTTGTTCGGGCGTGCGCGGCGCGGGTTTCAGTTCCTCATCGGGCACGCCGTAGAAGCCTGTGCGCGCACGCACACGCACATCCTTGCGCGTCACGACGCGCGCCGTGAAGTGATGCAGCCGCCGGTCGAAGGTTGAGCCTTGCGGGCGATAACCGATCAGGTAGTAGCCTTTCTGATCTTCAAAGACGCGCCGCAGGCCGCGCGCCAGATCGTTGTTATTGACGATGGCAAAGCCGCCCGTCTGCTGTGCGAGATAGCGCAGGCCCGATTGCGTCTCAAACAAACGTTCGCTGCGACTGGAAAGCTGTTGTTCGAGTTGGTCGGACGAGAGGCCCGTAGTGCTGTCGGCGGCCGTGAGGCCGGTGTATTGCAGCCCGCGCGCGTCCATCGTGTAGATGACGACTGAGGCGCGATTGGCCAGATCAATCAGCCGGTGCAAGGCGTCGAGCACACGATAGTTCGTTTCATTATTGCTGTTGCGATACAACTGAAAGCCTTCAGACAAAAGGACGACCGACTTGCGCCCCGGCAGTTCGTGCATGCCGCGCACGACGTAGTTGAGCGCGCCGAGCGTACCGACGGCGAACACGTCTTCGCGAAAGTTGTTTAGTTCAGTCTCGGCGTCGGATTGCGTCGGCGCTTGCGAGTCGCCGCGCGCCCCGCCGCCGCTATCAAACGACGCGCCCGCAAGCGGCGCGAACGCGCCGACGTTGCCGTTATAAGTCGCATTCCAACGAATGCGCTCGACCGCCGCGAGCAGTTGCCGTTTGTCGCTCGTGAACTGTTGCAACGCGCCCGCGCCCGCGCTTGTCCGCACGATGGCGACCAGATCATTGGGCTGCATCTGCTGTTCGATAAACTTGCGCAAGGCCGTGCGCGTGAAAGCTGTGCTCTGGAACGAGAGACCGAGATCGTCAACGACGAGCGCAATCGTGCGCCGTATCTGTTCGGGGCGCAAGTTGCGCGGCGGCACAGGCGGCGCGGGCGGCGCGTTCTTGTCGCGCGGCGTCGGCGTGGGCGCGGGCGGCGCATTCAGTTCGTTGTTGATGTAAGAGAAGTGCGTGATCTGCTGCGGGCGATTGTCTTCGAGAATCTCAAAGTCGGACGGTTGCAGATCGGTCACTTGCTGGCCCGTCTTATCGGTCACGACCACATCCAACTGCACAAGGTTCGCAGTGATGCGCACCACCTCTTCATCGCTCGACGCGGGCAACGGCTGTTGCGCTGCGGGCTGGGGCGTTGGTTGCGGCGTGGGTGGCGGTTGTTGCGCTTGCAAAGGCGCAAGCAGGGTGATGATGAGTAGGCAGACGAGTGCGAGATGAGCTTTCATAAGCATTAAGGTGCGGCGCGAGGAGTTGCGCCGTGCGAACGAGATGATTGACGGGCGTGACCGACGCGGATCGCGCATCGGTCACGCCGTGACGACTCACGACACGATCTCAAAATCGAGCCACTGCGCTGCGCTGGCGTACTTCTTCTCTTTAGCCTGCGCGTCGGTCACGACCACTTGCAGGACGTATGCGCCGGGCATGATATGCGCGCTGAGTTTGATACGCCCGCCCGCGAGCAAGTGTTTCGGATCGGACTGCCCTGCGGCGTCAACGGTCATCAGGGGGCCTGTGTAGATGAGTTGGCCGTCACGGAACAGGCGCGTCTGCATCTGTAAGCGCGGCTGATTCGTCAGATCGGCCTGCGCGTTGTAGATGGCGAAGTTGTAGTAAAGCTCCATGCCGGAGCGCAGACGGCGCACGGCAGGACTCGCCTGCGGGTCTGTTGGCTGCGCAGCCACATCTTTCGCTTTGCTATCCGATGGTATCGGTGTGGTTGCTGCGGCTTCGCTCTTCGTCGCCGTCGGCACGACGCGCGCGGCCAGATCAGTGCCGCTCAAGACTAGGCCTGACAGCGCGAGATGATGTTGCGCTAAATCCGGCACTTCAATGAACTGATTGGCCGAGCCGACATGTTCGGTCGCAGCATCGCGCACGGCCACGCGCAACTGATAAGGCCCTGCTTGCTTCACCGGCATGTTGACGACATAGACAAGGCCGCCCTTGAGCACGTTCTGATGCGCGCGCTCGTCGCCCGTCCAAGCGAGCGTGGCGTTGTATTCATCAACCGGCTGCCCTGTGTCGCCAAAGAGCAAGGCGAGCACGTCGAGTTCGGCGCGATACGTGCCGTCGGGTTGTTGCTTGAAGGTCAGGTCGCGCCCGTCTATGTAGAGCAGCGAGCGCAGAAAAGCGCCGGTCTGCGCATCGTGGCCGAAGAGCGACGTGAGCCGCACGCCGACCGCGTTTGTGCTGAAGGGCGAACTGAGCGCGCCGTAGAGTTGCGCCTCGCGCCCGACGCGCTGCGGCTTCGCCTCTTCATCCGTGAAGCCGTAGAAGCCGTTGCGCGTGCGTACCTTCAAACCCGCACGTTTGACGCGTACGTCGAGTTGATGAAAGCTGCGCCGGCCCGTCGCGGCGTCGAAGGTTGCCGGGTCGGGCCGGTAGCCGATCAGGTAGAAGCCTTTCTGATCGTCGAGCACGCGCCGCACGCCCGCACTGAGATCGTTATCGTTCTCAAGAAAAATGCCGCCGGTCTGTTTCGCCAGATAGTTCAGCCCGTTCTTCGACTCGAAATAGCCGGCCTCGCGTTCGTCAATCGCTTGGCGAATCTCGCTGCCCGTGCGCCCGGTGAAATCATCTTGCGCGTTCGGCGCGAGCGATTGCAAACCGCGCGCGTCCATCGTATAGATGACGACCGAAGCGCGGTTAGCGAGATCGACCAAGCGGCGCATTGATTCAAGCACGCGCTCACTTTTGGCGTCGCGCTTGAGAATGGAGATGCCGTCGGAGAAGAGGATCGCGGACTTGCGCCCGGGCAACTCGCGCAAACCCTTGACCACGAAGTTGAGCGCGCCGAGCGTGCCGACCGAGAAAATTTCTTCGCGGTAAGCTTCGATGTCGTTGCCGACCTCGCGCAGGAAATCGGGCGTCGTGCGCGTCTCGTCTACGCCGGTCGTCGTGCCCGTCCGGCCGCCCTGACCGGCCAAGCTGTCGGCCGCTTTGTTCGCCTGCGCGACCGGGTCCTGCTCGACCGGCGCGAACGCGCTCACGCCGCGCCCCAACGGATACCAACGAATGCGCTCAATCGCCGCGTGCAGGATGCGCTTGTCATTTGTGAACTGTTGCAACGCGCCCATGCCCGCGCTCGTGCGTATGACGGCGACCAGATCGTTCGGCTGCATCTGCTCGTCCACGTACTTCGACATCGCGGCGCGCACCTGCGCCATGCTCTCGAATGAGAGCCCGAGATCGTCAACGACGAGCGCGATGGTGCGCCGCACTTGATTCGGGCGCAACGGCATGGGTGCGGCGGGCGCGTTGCTCATGTTCGCTGCTTTCGCGCTGGTCGGGTTCGTGTCTGGGGTTTGAATCGTGCGCCGGTCGAGCGAGACGTAAGAGAGGTTTGTGATCGGTTGCGGGCGGCCGTCTTCGAGCACCTCAAAATCTTCAGGGCGCAGGTCTGTGACTTGCCGGCCGCTCTTGTCTGTGGCGATGGCGTCGAATTGAACGAGGTTCGCAGTGATCCGCACCACTTCATTCTCATCAACCGCTTGGGGCTTCTCTTGCGGTGCGGTTGCGGGTTGTTGCGCGAAAGCGCCGGCCGAGAGCGCGCCCAGCAACGCGCACGTGAACAGGTGCGAGGTAAACTTCTTCATGCAATCGAACTCCATCGTTACAGTTTTCAGTTTTGAGTTTTCAGTTCTCAGTTAAAGACTCACAGCCGGTAGCTGAAAACTGAAAACCGAAGCCTGAAAACTATCATCCCGCTTGGCTTTTCGCGGTCTGGTATGCGATGCTGACCGCAAACCGGAACAGACCCAAGGGAGTATTATTATGCCAGACGGCGCGCAAAACGGCGACACGGTGCGGGTGCATTACACTGGGCGGTTGGAGAGCGGCGACGTGTTTGATTCTTCGCAGGGCGGCGAGCCTTTGGAGTTTCAGGTCGGCGCAGGGCAAGTCATTCCCGGCTTCGACGAGGGCGTGCGCGGCATGGTCGTGGGCGATAAGAAGACCATCGAGATTGAAGCCGACGACGCCTACGGGCAACGCGTCGAGCAACTCGTCAACAGCGTGCCGCGCGCCGGCATCAATCTCGGCGGCACGCAACCCGAAGTCGGCATGAACCTGATCATGCACATCGCCGATAATCAAGAGATTCCCGTCACCATCACCGAAGTAACCGACACGCACGTCACGCTCGACGCCAACCATCCGCTCGCTGGCGAGAAACTGATCTTCGACGTCGAGCGCGTCGAATAAAAGTTAGGATGAACAAGCTCACCCTCAGCTTCGTGTCTCTCTGCGCTTGTCTCTTTGTGGGCGTGAGTGCACATGCGCAGCGGCCTGCGGCGACGCCGACGCCCGCGATGACGCCATTGCCGGATAACGAAATCTTCGTGGTTGAGTTAAAGACGAGCGCGGGCCAGTTATCTTTCGGTCAACCGGTCAACATCACGAAGCATGCAGGCTACGACAACCAACCGAGTTTTCTGCCCGACGGGCAGAGCCTCTTCTACACCTCTGAGCGCGACGGCAAACAGACGGACATCTATCGCTACGATTTCAAGACCGGCGCAACGGTGCAAGTGACCGCGACGCCCGAAGGCGAGTTCTCGCCGACCGTCATGCCGGGCGGCAAGTTCTTCTCGGTCGTGCGCGTCGAAGCAGACAAGACGCAGCGGCTCTGGAAATTTCCACTTGCGGGCGGCCCGCCGTCGCTCGTGCTTGAGAACGTCAAGCCCGTCGGTTATCACTTGTGGTTAGACGAGCGCACGCTCGCGCTTTTCGTGCTCGGCACAGCGCCGCAACCGAACACGCTCCAACTCATCACGCTCAAAAAAGATCAGCCCCTCGCCAGCGAAGAGAGCACGCTGCACACGAACATCGGGCGCTCGCTCCAACGTGTGCCGCGCAAAGGGCAAGTCTTCAGTTTCGTCCACAAGATTTCTGACGACAATTGGCTCATCAAACTCGTGGACGTGGGCGGGCATCGCACCGAGACGCTCGTTAAAACCTTGCCGGGCAGCGAAGACCACACGTGGCTGCCCGACGGCACGCTCTTGATGGCGAAGGACGCCAAACTCTACCGCTTCAATCCCGCACACGACACAGACTGGCAACAGGTCGCAGACTTCTCCGCCGCCGGTCTCACACACATCACCCGCCTCGCCCTCAGCCCCAAAACCGACCGTCTCGCCCTCGTCGCCCAGATTAAGGGCCACCACTGAGACCAATTGTTACGCTATAGCTAAAAATGTGATCTGGCAGCTTGCAGTATCGTGCGCGTTCGCCGGCTGAGGTGGCGCACCCGCATCGTGTGGCGGACAAGGTCGAGCAGCTTTGGCTGTGGCATCAGCGCCCTCTCAGCTTGGTTGAGGACTTCCGCCGATAACGTTATTATGCGGAAGTCATCCGCCTAATACGCTAAATTGGAGTGTTATGCGGAACTCTTCCGCATATACAGTAGTTATGCCGCTTCTAATTTACTACGGAATTACTCATAATATACAGGAGGAGAAAATTATGACTCCCATGATGCCGCTCACAACTCCCATTGAGGAGCTTGTAGAAAAGAAACATAGTGAATATCTGAAAAAGGCTAAATTGTTCTCAATCAGTTATTACGCTATTAGGCTTATGGCAGGTCTTAGTGCAGCTCTTCTTCCTTTTACCATACGAACTTCTGTATTGTGGTCAACAATATTCTCTGTAGTCATAGTGATGGTGACAGTTCTTGATTTGGTCTTTGCTCCCAAGGATCGTTGGGTATTGTACTCTAAGGCTACAGATTTATTAGCAGTAGCCAAAATTAAAGCTAGAGGTGATTATGAGGAACATAAGGAGGCGTTAGAGATAATCACTCAAACAGAAACCGCAAATCTCCAACAACTTATCAATTTAGATGATTTAGTGAGTAAAATAGATAAGGCTAGCTCCAGCCGAAGGTCTGAATAGTCAATTTTGTTGAATGATATACTCAAACGACGGCATAACAACTCATTCAACCGGAGCGGAATCAGCTTGATTTTCATCGAGAACTTGGATGCTGCTCGGCAATACTTCCCGCCCGGTTAGATACTGTGTTCGTTGTCAAGCTATTTTTTCCTTCCGCGTCCACTCCGGATCGAACGGCTTGCCCGTCTTCAACACGCCGTAAGCTATATGCACCATCTTACGCATCACCGCGCAGATGACACTCATCTTGCTCTTGCCCCGCTCTTGCAAGCCCTGCGCCCATGCCTTGAAGAACGGGCTGCACCTGATAGCCGTGATGGCCGGGAAGTAGAGTGCCCGCCGGAGGCGCGCATTACCGATCTTTGAGAGCCGGGTCCGTCCTCTGACACTTGTTCCCGATTGGCGCTCGCGCGGCACCAACCCGGCAGAGGCCGCCACTTGTCGTGCGCTCCGGTACTGGGTGATGTCCGTAATCTCGGCCAGTAAGTGCGCGGCGGTGGTCTCCGCGATGCCGGGGATGGAGTCGAGCAGTTCTCTCTGTTGCTTCAACTTTGGATGCTTGTTGATGTGGGCGCGGCTCAACTCCTCTGTCCGCCTGATCTGCGTGTTGAGATGTGCGAGCAACTCTTCGACACTCTCGCGCACCGAGGCAACTGTAAGGCCTGCAGAGAGACGGTTCTCTTCCATCACCCGCAGCTCGACGAGTGATTCTAAGCGGCGCACAAGTGCTTGTAGTTCTCGCACTTCGACTGAGGGAGGCGTCCACGCGGGCGGCGGCTGCGCCTGGGTGAAGCGGGCGATCAGTTCGGCATCCACGCGGTCATTCTTCGTGCGGGACAGGCGGCTCTGAGCGAATGCTTTGATAGCCGCCGGGTTGATGAGACTGACGGTGCGCCCTGCCTCGACGAGGAAGAGGGCGAGTGGCTCACTGTAAGTGCCTGTCGCTTCGAGGCAAGCGTGAAGGGGTTCGACGCCTTGGCGCGAAAGCCAGGCAAGGAGTTGCTCAAAGCCAGCCCGTGTGTTCGGGAAGACTTTATGCTTGCGCTTGCCCTTGGGGCTGATGAGGCAGGCGTTGAACTTCAGTTTTGAGATGTCAATACCAAGTACCGCTTCTATCATCGTGGTGAACTCCTCTTCAATCAAGCGCGGCGCAGATCAAACTTGTGGATACAAGCTCTGCTTCTCAGTGGAAGCGGCTTCGGATACTGTCCGAGCTCGTGCGCTCGCTTTTGTGGATGCCGGGAGCTTGTCTAACCCACTGACTCGGTGCGGTCATAATTCGGGCACAGCTTCTCCGGCATCCCGTGGCGACTAAAGCTTGCTGCTTCAGCCAACTTCAGTCAACATACAAATTCGGGCGTTCGGCGTTTCAAATATATATCAGTAGTAGTTGACTTAAGAATACGTATAAGCAATTACGCTAGAATGGCCTTTCAGGGAATTTATCAGGGCGACAGACTGTTGGGAGTGGATCGAATGAAGCAGGAATATTCCATTTTCCGTGATCATATCTTAAAGGGAAAGTGATTAGGTGTGGGCCGGGATCAACAAAGCCAGCTCCAACCTCAGTGGGATGCCACATCCAACGCACCTCAACCCAGTATATCTTATTCATATAAGCATCTAACTGTTCGGTGATGTTCGTTACTTCGACTGGCTCTCTTTTTGCCAAAATAAGAGTTACACTTTTTCTATGATCCCCCTTATCAACGTCCTCGCTTGTGGGTAATCTGACTTTGGCCCAAGAGGGAGGAGTGCTGCCAAAAAAGAACTTTTCCCCCTCGGGAGTGAATGTAAGCAACGTGTCGTAATGACCATAAGGTGGGTAATGACGATCCTCAATTTTTATCCAACCTTTATTCTCAATGTAAGCAAGCGAGAGATATTTCTTACGCATTTCCTCAGTATTCCCCGACATCTGTTTCCCGTCCTTGAAGTTCGTGACGGCGAGATTATAGGGGCTGGAAAAACATGTGGTTTGCCACGAAAGAATTTCGCGGGCGTTCTCTTTAGTTATAACAGTGGGTATTGGAGTTGGCTTGGCGACCGGCAAAGATGTAGCTTGCTTACGTCCAGAGCGAGAAGCGCGAGTTTGAGCATCAGCATATTGAGCAAACAAACATCCGGCTACATTTAAAAAGATAATAATAGCGAGCATGGTTTTGGTAGAGTATCTGCGACTCCATATTAACGTCGTGCGTTCATATAACCTCTTAATAGACATGGCTGGCCTCCAATCATGAGATTGTCAAGCGGGCGAGAAGGGAGTGTTATATAACTTAGACATACCATAGTAAAGGATAATTTTTGCCGTCGGGACTTTTTACTTCTCAGCTTTTTTTCAGTAAGAAGAATATGTCCTCTCACGACACGCCGAACAATTCATTCCAGCCGACCCTCGCCAGCGAGTCTGTCATGCTCAAGTTGTCGGGTTTTTGGTAGGTTGTCGCTGGCGCGCTGGCTTCGGGCGGCTGAATTCGAGCGTTATGTCTCCGCTTCGCATTGACACAAAGTTAATTGCCGCCTCGCCTCTGTTGATGAATTGATAGCTTGAATAGATAATGCGCGAGGATGGTTGAATGTGGATGAGAATTGAATCATCCCATAGTGTGAGCACATGGCATTCAATGTCAGCTATCACATTGCGGATTGAAAGAATCATTCGTTCGGCACGGCGGAGCGAGTGCGCTACAACATAACAATTCAATCAACCCGACTGCTCAATTGAAAGCCTTTCATCATCTTCGATTGAGGTGTAAATTGAATGCTGCCCGCTCGCAGCGGGTTATCTCAAGCGTTAGGCGCTTCCATACCTCGGACAGTGTTTGGTATATAATCCTTTTAAGTAAGAGGTTGATAACGAGAATGATGAACATTGGCTTGCTGTTATCGGTAGGGCACTTGCTTTCATGTGTCTAACAGACGCGGAACTGCGTGAGAAGGGGATAGCTCCTCAGGCGCGCTTCCTGGAAACCCTCGGGCTAAGTCGGAAGGAGGCTGCTCTTCTTCTTGGTACAAGTGAAAAATCCATACCCGAACTCTTATCCCGTGAGCGGAGAAAAAATAAGGAGGATCGTAGTGGCAAAAGCAAAGCGTGATGATAATGAGGGGGCTAACTCTGAGGCTCAAGAAATCGTCGTAAATTTACAGCGAATAGCGAATTTATTAGCCCTTAACCTCATTAAGGGTGAGGAGGATGAAGCGGAGAAAATAAAAACGCTGGCCGCAGTTGGCTATGGCTCTTCAGAAATTGCAAGACTGTTGGGTCGGTCGCCGGGTTCTGTGCGGATGGCTCTGCTAAGGGCACGCAATGAGTCTCAGAACGAGTAGTGCATTTGATAGAGGATACCCGTGGCGCACATCAATCAAGAACTTTTTGAAAGAATTAGCAAAAAGCTCGGAGTTGGACGACAGCAGACTTACAGACTAATTGCGAAGAAGGCGGCGCAGACGCACCTGCCTAGACACCTTGCAGCTCTCTCGTTAGCGGCAGAACTCGGTATTAATATTTCGAAGAAAGCATATGCCAGTGATGAGGATCGCGCCCAACTCCGGTCGGTCCCGCTTATGCAAAGCGCAAACCCACCAGTTCCGGTCAGCGTAGAAATTCCTCCACCACCAGGACGAACGCTTAGACGGCAACGTACTAAAAAGATGAAACAGGCGCGGAAAAGTAATACCGTGCATGTCGTTCATGGAAGAAACCTCAAGCTTCGTGACGCAATGTTTGAATTCTTACGCGCGATTGGCCTTAACCCAATTGAGTGGTCGAAAGGAGTCAAATCAACGAAGCGGGGGGCTCCGTATAATAATCAGGTGCTGGATGAGATGTTTCGGCAAGCGGCGGCTGTGGTCGTTATCCTATCCCCAGATGATGAGGCACGCTTAAAGCGTGAATTCTGGGTGGATTCTGATCCTGACTATGAGCGCCAGCTTACTGGGCAACCGCGCCCTAACGTTCTTTTCGAAGCAGGACGGGCGTTCGGAAGCCATCCAGAAAGTACCATCCTCACTCAAGTCGGACGCCTTAGGCCGTTTAGCGACACGCAAGGGATGAACATCATCAATTTGTCAAACTTGCCTGAGTGCCGACGTGACCTCGCAAATCGCCTCGAAGCCGCTGGCTGTGCGGTTGATGATAGCGGAACGATTTGGCTTTCCGCGGGGGATTTCTCTTACCCTCCACAAAGGCGACGCAAATAATTCTTTTAACCCGCGCCTAACAGGACGTGATACAAGCAAGGTGTTCGGTGTAGCATGCTCGCGCCACTAGCAGGAGGCGGCGAGCGAGAGACGGGGCGAGGGCCGGATGCCGTTGTGGGCCAACTCCATAGGAGCCAAGCCCGGCTAACAGTGTGGTCTTCCTTTGAAGCCCCCGCCCGCACCACGGAGTGGGGCAACTGACCCCGAATAGGAGCGTGGAGTTACACCGAGCAGTCTCCGTTCGTATCAACCTCCTTTTCACCTGAAGGAGGTATGAGAGCTATGAGACACATCGGGGTTGACCTGCACAAGACGAACTTCGTCGCCTGCTTCATCGAGGCCGACGACACACAACACTTGGAGACTTACCCGCGCACCCGCGCCGATCTGGCACGCTTCGTCGCACAACTTGACGCCGCGGACGAACTGGCCGTCGAGGCGACGCAGAATGTCCACTACTGTTACGATCAGGTGAAGGCGCATGTCAGCCGTGTGGTGGTCGTGGACACTTATCGCTTCGGCGTGGTCGCCACCTCGAAGAAGCAGACTGACAAGGCAGACGCCTCGGCGCTGGCGCGCTTCCTCAAGGTGGGCTGGCTACCTGAAGTGTCGGTGCCGAGTGCGCAGATCAGGACACTGAGGCAGTTGCTGCAAGCAAGAGAGACTTTGGTCTCGATGCGAACGAAGCTGAAGAACATGGCGCACGCGGCTTTCTCCCGTAACGGCATTGCACTGACACGCGCGGCCTTCGCATCCGCCGCAGGCCGTGGCCGGTTGTCGAACCGGGATGATCTGCCTCCGTCAGACCTGCTGGTGCTACGGACTTGCTTGCGGCAGATCGAGCAGTTCGACTCGGAGATCAAGGCGGTCGAGGAGGAAGTGGTCAGGCGGGGCAAGTCATTGCCCGGTGTGAGGCGTCTGCTACAGGTGCATGGGCTGAACCTGCTCTCAGCCATCGCGCTGTTGGCGGAGGTCGGCGACAGCACGCTCTTCGATACGTCGAAGCAGTTGGTCTCTTATGCGGGGCTGGCGACCGCGACCAAGCAGTCGAGCGAGACCGTGCGGCATGGCGGGGTCACCAAGCGCGGCAGGAAGCGGCTCCGCACCGTCTGTATTCAAGCGGTGCTGGCGATGGTCAATCGGACAGAGACGCCGTTGATGGAGTTCTATCAGAAGAAGAAGCGGGAGAAGGGGGCGGGCAAGGCCATCTGCGCGACCGCAAGAAAGCTCTTGACCGTGATCTTCGTGGTGTTGAAGAAGGAGTTAGATTACTGGTACTTGGAGGACAGGCGTTACAACCGCAAGCTGCGCGCACTCGATGCCGCAGCTTGAGCGTTGACTTTGCATAGGAACGCCATGCAGCGGACTCGCGCCTCAGCGTTTCTCTTATGTTCGTTGCGCGGGCGCTCGCCGCTGATGCCCGGCGTTATGCGTCCCGTGTGAAACTGAACGTATCAAGTTTTCAAGAATGAAAAATCGGAGGTGAATATGAGGAAAGAAACAGGTGGCACAGAAAAGTATTGTCCTTACTGTAAAACATTACGGGTATTAAAGGCGAAAACTTCAGGTGCTCAAAAATGGTATAAGGGCGATATTCAATATTTCAAGCGTGATTTAACCTGTCAAACCTGTGGGCACAAATTCACCACCGTTGAATTACAAGAAAAGCATTTGAACGAGTTGTTTGAATTGCGAGATGCTCTAGGCGATATAAAAGTTAATGCGGAGCAATACCTTGTAGAAGCGAGTGCCGCATCGAAATCTTTGGAAAAACTGTCAACAGCCTTGAGCGTTTTACGGGCATTACACTTATACGAAGTTCAAGATGAAAATAACGACGAAGATTTTGAAGAAGATGACGATGACGAAGATTAATTAAAATCCCAGTTGTCTTCTAAACAAAAAGACGCATAACAAGTCATTCGACCGGAGCGGAAATAGCGCGGCTTTCATCCGCGAGGCTTGGATGCTTGGTCAGATTCTTCCCGCCCGGTCAATTCCGGCGTTAGATGCCTATGTGTTTGGCAACACCCTTCTTTAGGGTAGCTAGCGTTGAAAGTATCTTTGGAGCAAGAGGTTTCAAATCTGCGAGCCGATTTGAAGGAGCATGTAGAACTAAAACTGCGATATTGAATTTGGGCAAATTCTGCTGAAAGGATAGATTTCTGTCGACAGTGATGAAGACATCGAATTCCTTTTCCGCGAGCGTCAGAAGTTCACCATTCTTGATGCCCGCCCATCCCATTTGTGGAACGGTCTTAACGTCGTGTGCTTCTAAATCTTTAGCTAATCGCTGATCTATACATTCGTCTAAAAGAAGCTTCACTTTATGCCACCATTTTAGTTATTTGTTCTTCAGCTTCTTCCAGAAAGGCGATTACTTGCTCTTTGGTAACAGTGGGGAATCCTTCTAAGAAATCATCAATGGATTCTCCAGCTTTGAGGTAATCTAGTAGTGTTTGGACAGGCACTCTAGTTTTAGCGAATACTGGAGTCCCGCCCATAACGTCGGGTGATGATGTAATAATTGGCTCTCTCATAGCGTTATGGTATCCAAACGGCGCTTTGTTAATCAAGGGCGGCATCTAACAACTCATTCAACCGGAGCGCGAATAGCATGGCTTTTATCCGCGAGACTTGAATCAATCGGCGTTGTGTGCGCGCCCGGTTAATTCGAGCGTTATGCGCTACCATTAGTCACAACATTAGGAGGTTTGGAAATGGGATTGAAAGTTATCTCCTTGAGCCTCTTCCTTGCGTGCGCTGTTTCTACCATTAGCGGGCAAGATAAACGGCAGGAGAAAAACCGCTATGTCGTTGTGCCAAGTGAAATCGTGCTGCCTGTTATCGCCTCTCAGCCTGATTCTCCGCTGCAATTTGAGGATGTTCGCATTGTCGCCCGCATCGGTGGCGGTAGCGCCGCAGATTTCAAGTTGCGGAATCGGGGGACAAAAGCAATTCGGAGTTTGAGCTATGCTGTCTGGTTCTCAAATGGTACAGGCTGGATGGATTCTTGGCCTCGTAAAATTACAAGCGAAATAGTTATGTCTGGGCAGCTAGTTCCTTTCTCCGAAGACGAAACGGACGAGATAGTTCCGCTAACAGATGAGTTACGAGAAAAGCTGAAACTACGTGGCGAGATGAAAGCGGTAGTTGTCTTCATGGTCTTGCGTGCTGAATTTACCGATGGCACGAAGTATAGCGATGAGGCAAAGTCTAAGGCGCTTGAAGATTATTTTGAAAGGCTATGTGCGCGTGCTGATCCGTAGCGGCGCGCATAACAAGTCATTCGAGCGGACTGCCCGATAGCAATGCTTTCATCATGCTTCCTCGCGCCGATGCTTGAATGCCATGCGCGGGCAGCCGCTCGATTCCAGCGTTAGGCGGCTGCAACCTTCTTAGCATTACCCTCGTAATAGCGAAGCAAGAACGTAATGTTAGGCGCGCTGTTAATATTTGCGCTCTCTGATCATTATGTAAGTAGAGATGCCTGGAGGGAGTTGATATGGAGGAGCACCAAGGAGCATATCAAATGAAACCTAACGTTATGTTAACCATCGCGTCCCTGCTCTCGATCCTCTTCGGCACGTTTCACCTGGCGGACGACATCGCCCGCGGGATGTCCCCGGGAGGGCTTCCAAACCTCTTTGCGGTGGTCATCTGCGTCGTCTGGCTGTACGGAACGCTCGTGCTCGCCGGACGGCGATCGGGGTATGTCATCATCCTCCTCGCGTCGCTCCTGTCGTTGGGCGTCCCCGTCATCCACATGAGAGGGAGAGGAGTCGGCTTCGGGACCACTCGCAGCGGGGGTTTGTTCTTCGTCTGGACACTCCTCGCGCTCGGCGTGACCGCGCTCTTCTCCGTCATCCTCTCGGTGCGCGGACTGTGGAGCCTGCGACGGGGCCAGCCCCGTTAGTCCAACAAACCGAACATGGAAAGGCCCGTCGCACGGCGGAGGTGATCGGCGCGGATCGGGTTGCGGCCGGCGACCGCCGCGCCCAGTTCTATTCAAGGCGAAGTGCGGGCTAACAAATCGTTGGAGCCGACCCGGCCAGCATACAGCAGTCGCCTTCTGACTCACGCGCCACCCAACAACTCATTCAACCGGAGCGGCGGTTGCGTGCGTTTCATCATTCTTCTATCCTTCAATCTTGAATGATTTTGCGCCGCCCGGTTAGATACTGTGTTCGTTGTCAAGCTATTTTTTCCTTCCGCGTCCACTCCGGATCGAACGGCTTGCCCGTCTTCAACACGCCGTAAGCTATATGCACCATCTTACGCATCACCGCGCAGATGACACTCATCTTGCTCTTGCCCCGCTCTTGCAAGCCCTGCGCCCATGCCTTGAAGAACGGGCTGCACCTGATAGCCGTGATGGCCGGGAAGTAGAGTGCCCGCCGGAGGCGCGCATTACCGATCTTTGAGAGCCGGGTCCGTCCTCTGACACTTGTTCCCGATTGGCGCTCGCGCGGCACCAACCCGGCAGAGGCCGCCACTTGTCGTGCGCTCCGGTACTGGGTGATGTCCGTAATCTCGGCCAGTAAGTGCGCGGCGGTGGTCTCCGCGATGCCGGGGATGGAGTCGAGCAGTTCTCTCTGTTGCTTCAACTTTGGATGCTTGTTGATGTGGGCGCGGCTCAACTCCTCTGTCCGCCTGATCTGCGTGTTGAGATGTGCGAGCAACTCTTCGACACTCTCGCGCACCGAGGCAACTGTAAGGCCTGCAGAGAGACGGTTCTCTTCCATCACCCGCAGCTCGACGAGTGATTCTAAGCGGCGCACAAGTGCTTGTAGTTCTCGCACTTCGACTGAGGGAGGCGTCCACGCGGGCGGCGGCTGCGCCTGGGTGAAGCGGGCGATCAGTTCGGCATCCACGCGGTCATTCTTCGTGCGGGACAGGCGGCTCTGAGCGAATGCTTTGATAGCCGCCGGGTTGATGAGACTGACGGTGCGCCCTGCCTCGACGAGGAAGAGGGCGAGTGGCTCACTGTAAGTGCCTGTCGCTTCGAGGCAAGCGTGAAGGGGTTCGACGCCTTGGCGCGAAAGCCAGGCAAGGAGTTGCTCAAAGCCAGCCCGTGTGTTCGGGAAGACTTTATGCTTGCGCTTGCCCTTGGGGCTGATGAGGCAGGCGTTGAACTTCAGTTTTGAGATGTCAATACCAAGTACCGCTTCTATCATCGTGGTGAACTCCTCTTCAATCAAGCGCGGCGCAGATCAAACTTGTGGATACAAGCTCTGCTTCTCAGTGGAAGCGGCTTCGGATACTGTCCGAGCTCGTGCGCTCGCTTTTGTGGATGCCGGGAGCTTGTCTAACCCACTGACTCGGTGCGGTCATAATTCGGGCACAGCTTCTCCGGCATCCCGTGGCGACTAAAGCTTGCTGCTTCAGCCAACTTCAGTCAACATACAAATTCGGGCGTTGGGCATCTCGCATTATGTAACTATCAGATGAGCTATGAAATTGATCGAGTTCTTACAAGAACATGCACAGCCTATTGAATTGTTCGAGCGCGTGTCTGCATCTAGCCGACATCTCGCCGATGGCTCTGGCGCGGCTCATGTCTATTGTGTGTACTTCTCGCCGGGCGGAAAGATTGGAGAGCATCGTGCGGGATTCGGACAGCTATTCTTAGGGATTCATGGAGCAGGCTGGGCTACTGGCGAAGATGGTCGCCGGGTTGAGTTGTCTGCTGGTCAAGGTGTCTATTTTGAGCGCGGAGAACTACACTCGAAAGGGAGCGAGACCGGAATGGCTGCGATCATGGTGCAGGTAGCGGAACTTGAGCCGTATGCGGAAGCAGATTGATGAATGCGGTCCGCCGCTTAACAACTCATTCAACCGGACGGCGGGATAGCAATCTTTTCTTGTTGCTTGCACTGATGTAGATTGCATGCTATGCGCCGGGCGCGGGTAAGTTTGAGCGTTATGCTGCGACTGCTACGTTGGGCTTAAGGAGATATTAGAATGTACTCCATACGAGCACTAGCTATAGCCGTCTTGGTGATAATTCTAGTTGCGCCAGCGACCCGGCAGGGAGACGTAAAGGCCCAATCGGCACAGCCGATCAGAACCATCAATCGCGATAGGGCCAAAGTCTTTTACAATGAAAACCCTTCGGCGGTAGCGGTAGCTACGACTTTTTACGCCATCGGAAGTCATAAAAACTCTCTGTGGCGAGATTTCCTTGCCATAACTGCCGATTTTGTCGCCTCCGGCCAGACAATTACCAAGCCCCGTTGCGTTCAGCTTCACTTTGCTTCTTCAACGCGCACGAAGGGCGACAAGTATAGGACAGACCATCGTCTTACAATCCTGACTGATGGTAAGCTGCTTCTGTCAACCGACCTGAACGTAGGCCCGACAGCAGATAATGGACGTGGCGGACTTGTTGAGCTTCTCGAGTTGCCGCAGTTGTCATTCGAACAGTTCACCGAGTTGGCGCAGGCAAAAGAGGTTAGGATGAGATTCGGGGCCACCGAATTCAAGCTGAAGAAGGAGCATCTTGAAGCCCTGCGGAGCATGTTGAGCAGTATCGGGTCTTAGCGCGCAGCATAACAATCGCTTGCAGCCGACCGACTGATAGCAATGCTTATCCCTGTCTGCCCCGGTCAGGTAGAATGCTGCTCGCGGACGGCAGCCGAAGCAGAGCGTTATATTATTCGCTTATGCTCAATCGTCTTATGAGCCGCGCACGAACATTAGCGCTGCTTGCAGTGGCTGCTTGGATTGACTTATCAGGAGGTATAAAAATGAAATTCTTATGCGTCTTGCTGCTATGCCTGCTCTGCGCACCCATTGCGCTTTCACAGCCTAAGCCGATTGTGCAGTTCAAAGACAATTTAGGTTTCCTAGAATGGCCTGAGTCTATTTTGTGGCACAAATATCTGGAGCGTGAAAATCAACTTTTATTGCTGAGCGATAAGACGCTCAAACTCATAGATGTGGCGCACGCAAAAGTATTAGTCTCGCGCCCCGTCGTATTGCCAAACCTCAATATGCGTGGCGGGTACGATTTTTCAGATTGGGTCATTAGCCCGGACGGGCACAAGATGCTCATCGTCGGCCACCCGGAAGCTAAAGCGGGCGCGAAGCAGTTGGCTTGGGTGTGGGACTTAGAGGCCGACAAGCGCGTTGCCGTGTTGGATCAAGCGCCCAGCGACATTCGTTCAGGCGTGTGGAGCAAGAACGGTCGGACGCTAGTCACCTTCGATACTCATGACTTTGATAGTTACATCACCAAACTGCAAATCTCTTTCTGGGACGGCGAAACCTTTGCCTATCGCAACTCCATTTCAGTGGACAATCTCACTTGGTGGTATCTGAGCAACGACGGCCAACGATTCTTCGCGGCCTCAGGCAGAGCGAAGAACCTCTTGGGGGTGAAATATGTCAGCGATGCGAGCGACGGGGTCATCAATGCTTGGGACACGGGCACAGGCCAAATAGAGAAAACAATTGCGGTGAGCGCCGGAGATTTTGCGCCCAGAACGAAGAAGATTACAGTCAGTCCAGACGAACGGTTTCTGGTCTTTGCCCAGAAGAATAAAGCCAACGAGGCCGAAAGTAGGTTGATCGTCTGGGAGCTTAACGGCAGCGTCGCCCCCAAGTATGAGATCAAGCCGCAGCCAAAGATCGATAACTCGCGCGTGGTGTTTAGCCCTGACGGAAAATATTTCGCTTTAGACGTGGGTAAGAATCTGCAAATCTATGAGACCCAAACGGGCACGAAGCGCTCTGAGTTGCCGAATGTGGAGTTGCCTTACTCTTGGCTAAACAACCAAGTGCTCGTCAATGTGGATTTCAAATCGAAATCCTTTTTTGAGATGGGCATGAAGCTGGAAGCCTTTGATGCGATCAATGGGCAGATGCTTTATCGGCACATGCTCGAATACAGTGAAAGCGATGAGCCGGATTTGATCAATCCAAATACGTCGAATACTACTGTGACAGATCAAACGACAATCATCCCGCATCCGAATGGCCAGATGTTCCTCACGTACAGCAATGAATACGTCAAAATTTTTGACGCGCGCACGGGCGAACTCTTGCAGACGGTGATTGCTCCGCCAATTGACTACAGCAAGAAGAAGCCGAAGCTCAAACACGGCGCAGCAGTCTTGGAAGCGGGTTGGTCAAACGATGGGAAAACGCTTTACGTCTTCAGCGCTAATCGGCAGACAGTTTCACTGTGGGGATTGCTGGGTAGTTGACCATGCCACGTGAAGCGAAGGACTCGCTGAGTCGGCCAACTAACAACCGTATGCACCCGACCGCCGTGTAGCATGTCTCTCAAACATCTTTCTCGTCTTCAGATTGAATGCTATGAACTGGCAGGTGCGGCGGGGGCATTCTGCTATTCTTCCTCCTCCGGCGCAACACCGAAGTAGCGCAACCAATGTGCTTCGTCGGCTTCGATCTCTTGCTTGGACTTGTGCGGCGCACTCGCCTGCTCGGTCTCTGTCATCTGTCGCCGGAACTCGCCTGAGCGGATGACCTGCACGCCGCACTGTCGGACGTAAGCGGCGAGCGCGCGATCAGAAGTGACGACACGCAGCGTCTTACGTTCGCGTGCGGCTTCGACCAGAGACTTGATGCGTTCGTCGGCGTTTGAGCCGCGCGCCGCGTAGTGTATGCGCACGCCGCGATAGCTTGCGCCGTCTGGAAAGAACTCTGCGGGCGCGCCATCGAAGACGACCGTCACACGCACACGCTTCGCCGCCGCGAAGCGTGCGAGTTCATCGAGCAAGCCGCGCCGTGCGCCCGCCTTGTCCTTGTGCCAGCCGACGCGCTGCGCCATCACGTTGTTGCCGTCCACTAAGTACGACATATAGCAAGTCAGTACCGCCTGCGGTAGCGGGCGGGTGAGTGTTGAGGAGATGACCCGCCCGCTACCGCAGGCGGTACTGACTTATTGAGGCGCGAAGTTGTACGTGATGATGCCGGTAACTTTCACGGGCTGGCCTGCAAGCAGCGTCGGCGTGAAACGCGCTTGATAAGCGGCCTTAACGGCTGCTTGTTGCAACAACGGATGACCTGAGACGGCATGGGCGGAAATAACTTTGCCCGTCTCATCTACGGTCACCTGTACCGTCACAGTGCCCGAAACGCGCGCGACCTTGGCGATGGCCGGGTATTCAGGATCGGGCTTGCTGATCGCTTGGCCGTTCAGTATGCCGCCGGAGATTGTTGTCCCCGGTTTGATCTTGCCCGACGGTGGCGGCGGTGGCGGTGGTTCGTTATCGTTGTCGTTATCGTTCTCATTATCATTGTCGTTGAACACATTCACGTCGGGCGTTTTGATGTTGATGATGTCGCCGTTCGCCAATGTGAGTTTGGCCGTGACTAATGACCACTTCGCTTGCCGGCGCGTGAGCACGACGACGTAATCGCCCGTCGTCTTCGTGCCCGTGATAGAGACTTTGTAAGCGGCTGCGCCTGTGCCGTTCGCGTCCTCGTGAAAGCTGCCGAGCGGGAAGCCCGTCTCTTTGATCTCGCCCAACTTCTGCGCGGCTTCCGGGTTCTCTTTGAGCGCCGCTAGCGCAAGCTTGTAAGGTTCAGAAGATTTCAGTTTCTCGTTCGCATATTTGTAGCCGTAATAGCCGGCGATGCCGATGCCCGCTAAGCCCACGACGGCGATGATGCCCAAGACGAGCAGCACCTTGCCGCAACCCGACTTGCGCGGCGGCTGGCCCATCTGGCTCCCTTGAAACGAAGGGCGTGGCGCAGCGCCGAACGTGGACGTTGGTTGGGCCGGCGGCGTGGGCGCAGTCGCAGGTGCGCTCGGCGCACTCGCGCCGCACTTTGTACAGAATCTTGTATCAGGGCGCAGTTCATGACCGCAGTTGCTGCATTGCATCTTGACGTCCCTCCAAAGTTGACTTCAATCTATGCGCACGCGGCGTCGGGCGGCAAGCTCAAACTTGTGTCTGGCCATAATCGCAGTATTCGACAATTGGGCAGCGCGTGCAGAGCGGCTCGCGCGGGCGACAGATTTTGCGCCCGTGCCGGATCAGGTTGACGTGAAACGAATAGAACTTACCGGGCGGCACAAGTTCGTTCATGATCTCATGCGCGCGCGCATCCGAACACTTCTGCGGGATCAGCCCGACGCGCCGCAGCACGCGAAAGATGTGCGTGTCGAGCGGAAAGACATCTTTGCGACAGGCGAACAAGAGCGTACACGCGATGGTCTTTGGCCCCGCGCCGCGAAACTGTGAAAGATAAGCGATGGCTTCGTCGGCCGTCATCTCATGCAGGAACGAAAGGTCGAGCGTGCCGTGCTGCGCTTTGATCTGACGGAGCAGACTCTTGATCACTTTCGCTTTCTGCTGCGCCAAGCCGCCCGACTTGATCGTCGCGGCGATGGTTGACTCGCGTGCGCGCAACGCCTTGTCCCAAGTCGGAAAGCGACGCTTGAGCGCGGCGAAGGTGCGTTGGCTGTTCACATCGCTCGTCGCCTGCGAGAGGATGACGCTGACAAGCATGTCGAGCGGATCGCTCGCGCGCTTGTTCTCCGGCACGCCGTAGGCGCGCTCCAAATTCTGGATGATGTAGCGGACGGGTTTCTCTGCCGCCGCTTCCCTGTGTGCGTCAACTGCCTGACGCGGCGAGGATGCGCTCATAAAATTCGATGTAACGCGGAATGATCAGATCGGTGCTGTAGCGCCCGACGGCCGACGCACGCGCGCGCCGGCCCATCTCGCGGCGCATCTCTTCATCTGCGAGCAGCCGCGCGGCATCAATCGCCATCTTGTCAACGTCGCCGACTTCACTCAAACAACCCGTCTCGCCGTCCGTCACCACTTCGGGCACGCCGCCCACGCGCGAAGCCACGACCGGCACTTCACACGCCATCGCTTCAAGCGCGGCGAGACCAAAAGACTCCTGCTCTGACGGCAACAACAACAGATCGGCCGCCGACAGATAATCAACGATGCGCGGCTGCTTGCCGACGAAGCTGCAATGCGCTGCCACGTCGAGACAACGCGCGCGATGCTCCGCGCGCCCGCGCTCGCTCCCGTCGCCGACCATCACAAGCCGCGCGTTTATGCCCTGCTTGCGCACGCGCGCCAGTATCTCGACGCAATCAACGGGGCGCTTGACGGGCCGGAAATTCGAGACGTGCGCGAGCAGCGGCTCATCATTTGGCGCAAGCTCTCGGCGCAGGTGTGATACGGGCCGGCGTTGATAGTCTGTGGCGCAGACGAAGTTTGGGATGACGGTCACGTTGTTGAGACCGAAGGTTTCGGCGGTCGCGCGTTTGAGATATTCGGAGATCGCGGTCACGCCGTCCGACTGCGCGATGCCGTAGCGCGTGATCGGCAAGTAAGAACGGTCTGCGCCGACGAGCGTGATGTCCGTGCCATGCAGCGTTGTGATGACGGGCAGGCGACGTTGCGGCTTCAAAGACTCGCGCGCAAGGATCGCGCTGATCGAGTGCGGGATGGCGTAGTGCACGTGCAAGAGATCGAGCCGTTCGGCTTCTGCGACCGTCGCCATCTTCGTCGCGAGCGCAAGCGTGTACGGCTGATGCTCAAAGAGCGGATAAGACATCATCTCGACTTCGTGGAAACGCACGCGCTCGTTCAACTCGGTCAGACGTGTCGGCAAAGCCGACGCGATGAAGTGCACCGTGTGCCCGCGCTGCGCCAACTCTTTGCCCAACTCCGAGCCGACGATGCCGCTGCCGCCATAAGTCGGATAGACCGTGATGCCGATGTTCATAATAGTAGAGGTCAGAGGTTAGAGGTCGGAGGTCAGTCAAGTCAACTACCTGACTGCTTACCTCTAGCCTCTGACCTCTGACCTCTGTAAAAGCCGAGAGGCAGCCAGCCCTCGCTACTGTCTGCCTCTCGTTCTCAACTTGTCTCACCTGTTGGAAGGGGGACAAGCGAGATACTTGCATCATAGTTGGCTTTCAGGCATTTGACAACGATTTCGCCGTCGCCATGATGTTAATTTTTCGCCGTTTTGTTGGCTAATTGGCCAAAGATCGGTATCTGCTCCGCGCTGCCGATTATTTCGGTGAATTAAGCCACAGCTTTGCATTTTTTCCGCTCGTACTGTACAGAGATTTATAGCGTTGGCACACAGTGGTAATTGTAACCGCGCCGGTTCGGTTTCGCCGTGCCCACGCGGTATAATGTGTGCGCAGTAATCAACTAGGAGCAGCACTAATGCCGAAGATTGATAACATCGAAGAGACGCCGAATCCGAACGCCATCAAGTTCGTGCTCAAAGAGCCTGTGACGAACGGCGCGGCCCGTTCATTCCACCACGCGGCGGAAGCGACAGACGATCCGCTAGCACGCTCGCTGTTCGAGGTCGGGCCGGTCGTCTCCGTCTTCTACATGGGCAACATGATCACGGTCGAGAAAGCGGAAGAAGAGGATTGGGACGATCTGCTCCCGCGCTTGGCCGTGCCGATCCGCGCGGCTGCGGCGGCTGCGGGCGGTGCAAGTCTTGCGACCGAAGCCGGCGCGCAGGGTGGCGCACTCGGCGCTGTTCTTAGCGACGACCCGCGCCTCATTCGCATCAACGAAATTCTCGACGAACGCATTCGCCCCGCGCTCGCAGGCGACGGCGGTTGGCTCGAAGTCTTAGGGATCAAAGACAACACGCTCACGATCAAATATCAGGGCGCGTGCGGCAGTTGTCCCAGCTCCATCTCCGGCACGCTCATGGCCATCGAAGGTATGCTCCGGCAGGAGGTTGATCCCGAACTCGAAGTCGTCGCTGTTTGAAGTTTGCTCGTTACCGATGTGGGCTGCGCGTTCAGATTAACGATACACGCCGCCCATGTCGCACTCGACCTGCTCAAACCTTCTCGACCTATTTCTCGCAAAATTTTCGTCTAACTTTTTGAACCGGGCGCAGGCGCGGGCGTATAAGTGGCAGCAGCAGTCTCAGCAGGGGCCGCCCGGCCCGCCGCCCAGAAGGAGTTTGAGCCATGTCCGAACCAGCACGCCGCTTTGCGGTCGCACTCTGTTTATTGTTCTTGTCGCTCGCCGCGCACGCGCAGACGCCGAACAAACCGAAGAAGCCGACGGCGGCGACCGATTCGTCTGTCCGCGCCGCCGATCCGGTCACGCTTGAGCGGCGTGCGCAAGCGACCACGTTGTTGACCTCGCTCGCAGATGAAGCGCGCGGTTTTCATGACGAGACCTTGCGCGCGCGTGTGCAAGCACAGGCGGCCGACGCGATCTGGGAGACGGACAGAGAGCGCGCGAAGGCGCTGTTCCGGCGCGCGTGGGATGCGGCCGAAGCGGCCGATCAAGAGAACCTGCGGCGGCGTGAAGCGGAGCGCCAAACGCAAGGCAATGGCCCGCGTATGGCCGCGAATCTCAACCGGCCGAATGTGCGCGGCGAAGTCCTGCGCCTCGCGGCGAAGCACGACCGCGCGCTCGGCGAAGAGTTGCTGGCCCGACTCGATGAAGCGAAGAAGCAAGAGGACAGTCAACTGACGAGCGCGAGCGCGTCAGCGCCCAGCGCAGCGTCTAGCGCGTCGTCCGATGCGCCGCAGCAACGTCCGCGCCGCGATCCTTACGCGACGCCGCCTGAGCTGGCGCGCCGTCTGAGTCTGGCCATGGAGTTCTTGAACGACGGCGATGTTGATCGTGCGCTCCAGTTCGCCGACTCGGCGCTCGCCAAGCCTTACGAGTTGGCGGTCGAGTTTCTAGTCAACCTGCGCGAGAAGAATCCGCAAGCGGCCGACGAGCGTTACGTGGCGCTGCTCGCGCGCACGGTCGTTGATCCAGAGTCGGATGCGAACTCGGTCTTGTTGCTCTCGTCCTACGTCTTGACGCCGCACATGTACATGGTCGTCGGCACGGGCGGTCAACTCTCGACGAGCCAGAGGCGCAGAGACATTGTGCCGCCCACGGACATGCCCGCGCCTGTGCGACAAGCGTTCGCCCGCACTGCCGCACAAGTGCTCTTGCGCCTGCTCCCGCAACAGGATCAAGACAGCACTTCGTCGGGTCGTGACGGCACGTACTTCGTCATCGCGCGCCTGCTGCCCTTCATCGAAGCGAATGCGCCCGAAATCTCCGCCGACTTGCGCGCGCGCCTCGCCGCGCTCACGCCCGACGTGCCCGCGCAACAACGCAACGAGATGGACCGGGATTTGAATCGCGGTCTGGTCAGCGAAGCGGAGCGCGGCGACCCTGTGCAGGAGGCGCTTGATCGTCTGCCGCGCGCGCAGACGGCCGACCAACGCGATCAGGTTTATATGCAGGCGGCGCTGGCCGCTTCATTCAAAAGCGACGCGCGCGCGCGCGACTTCGCAGACAAGATCGAGAACACGGAGTTGCGCCAACAGGTGCGCGCCTTCATTGACGTGGCCGGCGTCAATCAAGCGATTCTGCAAAAGAAGGACGGCGCTGAAGTCTTGCGCCTCGCGCAGACAGGCGAGTTGACGCACGTGCAGCGCGTGTGGGCTTTGACCGAAGCGGCGCGCCTGTTGTTGGAGACCGACCGCGCGCGGGCTATCGAAGCCTTGGAGGCGGCTGCGACGGAAGCGCGGCGCGTTGACGGTGACGATCCTGATCGCGCACGCAGCCTCGTCTCCGTCGCCGCGCAGTTCTTCAAAGTGGATCGCAATCGCGCTTGGGAGTTGATGGCCGAGGCGGTCAAGGCTGCGAATGCTGCGCTTGAGTTCACCGGCGCGGATGCAGGTATCGCCGCCCGCGTGCAGACGCAGAATCAACGCTCGATGATCAACTTCCCCGCGCCGATGTTCGACCTGCGCGGCGTCTTCAGCACACTCGCGCTCGACGACATGAACCGCGCGGTTGAGTTAGCCCGTTCGTTTACCGGCGAAGCGCCGCGCGCCACCGCGACCATCGCCATCGCCCGTGCCGTGCTCGACGCCAAACCTAAAAAACAGTCATAAGAAAAGAGGTCAGAGGTCAGAGGTTAGAGATTAGTAAAAGCATTTTCACTGACCTCTAACCTCTGACCTCTGACCTCTGCTCTGAGGAGTAAGAGATGATGAATTGGTCTCTGCGCGTCGGCGCTATCGTGTTGTGTGTGTCGTTATCCGGTTCGCTCTGCGCGCAGACGCCTGCGCCGAAACAACGCAAACAGAGTCCGGCGGCGGTGCGCACTGCGGCTGATCCGCTCGCCGAGACGCGCCGCGCGAACGCCATCTCGCTCATCAACTCGCTCGCAGACGACGCGCGCGGCTTCCACGATGCGCAATTGCGCGCGCGCGTGCAGGCGCGCGCCGCCGATGCCTTGTGGGACATAGATAAAGAACGTGCGAAGACTCTGTTTCGACGTGCGTGGGACGCGGCCGAAGCGGCCGACCGCGAGGCGCAGCGCCGCGAAGACGCAGAGCGCGAGCGGCAGATGAACGAGCACGGTTCGTTCGTGATGAGCGGCAGCCCGCGCGTGCGCCCCGAAGTCTTGCGCCTCGCCGCTAAGCGCGACCGCGCGCTCGGCGAAGAGTTCTTAAAAAATCTCGACGAAGCGAAGAAGCAAGAGGCTGATGCGACGCAGACACCGACGCCGAATGCGGATGCGCCGCCAGCAACCAACGAAGCGACGGCCGCAGAAACGCACCGGCTCAGACTCGCGCGCGAGTTATTGGAGACGGGCGACGCTGAGCGCGCGAAGCAGTTCGCCTTGCCCGCACTCAATCGCGTGACCGTGCCCGCGCTGCAATTCCTGTCCGCCTTACGCACCTCTGTGCCGATGGATGCCGACAGTCTCTACAGCAACCTGCTCGCCCGCGCAGTCAGCGATCCGGCGTCCGATGCGAACACCGTCTCGCTGCTATCGTCTTATCTCTTCACGCCGGGTCTCTTCATCACTGTCGATCATGGCGGCGGTTGGAGTTCGCAGTCTGATCGCGCGCCGGCATCATCAACAGAGATGCCGGCCGACGTGCGCACTTCATTCTTCAACGTTGCGGCGCAAGTCTTGTTGCGTCCGCTCCCGCCGCCCGATCAGGATCACACGACGTCGGGGCGCGTCGGCACATACGTGATCATCGCGCGTCTGCTCCCGCTCTTCGAGCAGTACGCGGCCGACAAAGCGCCGCTCCTGCGCACGCAACTCGCCGCGCTCACACCCGACGCGCCCGACAACTGGCGCACCGGTCGTGAAGCGATGTTGACCGAAGGCTTGCGTTCGGCGAATGAGCCGGCGCGCGACGCGGTGCAAGATGCGCTTGACCGCTTGCCGCAAGCGAAGAATTCAGACGAGCGCGATCAGATTTACGTCGTAGCGGCCTTCGCCGCGCAACGCAAAAACGATCTCCCACGCGCGCACGATCTGGCCGAGAAGATCAGCGATGCCGATCTGCGCCGGCAACTTCGCGCCTATCTCGATTTCGTCGCCGTCATGCGCGCCGCAGATAAAAAGGACGCAAACGAATTGCTGCGCCTCGCAGCCGACGGCGAACTCACACACATCCAGCGCGTCTTTGCCTACACGCAAGCGGCGCGCATCCTACTCAAAACGGATCGCGCCCGCGCGCTCGATGCGCTCGACAATGCCGGCAAGGAGGCGCAGCGCATTGACGGCACAGACCCTGACCGCGCCCGCGCCATGCTGGCTGTACTCACGCAAACTTACGAATTCGATCACACGCGCGTCTGGGAGCAACTGCCCGAACTGGTCAAGACCGCCAACGCGCTCGACGACTTCACCGGCGAAGACGGCCGGCTCATCGGCCAGTTTCGCGGCAAAGGCTTCGTCTCGATCAACAGCACCACCTCCGACAGTTTTGATCTGACCGGCATCTTCACCCAACTCGCCCGCGAGGACATGAACCGCGCCGTCGAAATCGCCCGCACCTTCAACGGCGAAGCCCCGCGCGCCACCGCCACGCTCGCCATCGCGCGTGCTGTGTTAGATAGGAAGCAGTGACGATCAAGGAGTTGAGTTTAGCCCAACTGCGATCTCAACACGGAGCACACAGAGACAGCATAGAGGCCACAGAGAAGTTGAATCTCTCTGTGGCCTCTATGCTGTCTCTGTGTGCTCTGTGTTAAAGCGTCCTCATGGGTTCGTCATTTGTGCGCGGCGCGCTGGCTGTTTCCGTTTAACGCGGGCCGCCAGAGCGAAGCGACGGCCAGCCCCGCACCCGCGAGCAGCGCACCTGTGACGAGCGGATGCAGCGAGGCTTTCGTGTAGAGGCTCGACTCGGCGACATGGCCCTCGTAGTCGCCCCGTTCGCGCAGATCGTTGTTGGCTCGATAGAGACCGTTCTCTTCAAGCGGGCGTGGCGGCATGTCCGACTTCTGTTGTTGAGTCGTCATGTTCTCCATCAACATGTCGGTCAGACGCGGCGCGTAATGCCCCAACGCGGAGAGCAGCTTGCCGCCCGCGCCGACGAACACGTCGCGCTCTGGATGCTCGGCGCAATAGAGGATCGTTTCCGCGACCACGTCCGGCGCATAGAGCGGCGCGGGATTCTGCGGCTCGACCCCCAAGTAGTTTTTCGCGTGCTCTGTGTAGGGCGTATTGATCGCGCTCGGCTTGATGAGCGTTACACAGACGGGCGCGTTATCCATTTCGAGTTCCATGCGCAGCGCATCGGTGAAGCCTTTGACGGCGTGCTTCGAGGCGCTGTACATGCCTTGCAACGCGATGGCGCGATCAGACAGAGTGCTGCCGATGTTGATGAGCGCGCCGCCGCGCATGCGCAAGTATTCGCAAGCCACGCGCGAGCCATAGACGACGCCCCAGAAGTTCGTTTCAAACAACTGGCGCAAGTCCGTAAGCGGCACGTCCATGAGCTTGCCATAGACAGACACGCCCGCGTTGTTCACCCAAGTATCGAAGCCGCCGAAGCGTTCGACGGCCGCGGTACTGATGCGCCGCACATCCGCTTCGCGCCCCACATCGGCGACAACGTGAATCGCTTCGCCGCCCGCGCTCTTGATCTCATCCGTCAATTGGCGCAAAGCCTCTTCGCTCCGCGCGGCGAGCACCAAACGTGCGCCGCGTTTCGCGGCCATGCGTGCGGTCACCAGTCCGATGCCGCTCGACGCGCCGGTAATGACCATCACCTGCTCGTTCAATTTTTTCAGTTGTACGTCCATTGCTTCCCTCCCTGACACGTTGCAGAAGTTTCGACCTTACACGGGGGCGAAAGCGTTTTGTTGGAGGAACTGAAGGGGGGTTGTACTGAGGAGATTCTAACCGCAGAGTCAAACAAAGAACAGTGACGAGGAAGCGGTCAGCCATCAGCTTTCAGCTAAAGACAAGAAGCTGAAGCTGATAGCTGACGGCTGATCGCTGACCACTTCCTTTAAGAATAGATATTCATCGGCCGCATCAAGAGTGCTACGGGGTCGTCCACGTTGAGCGCCTCGCGGACGTAGAACGGCTCGCCCGCCACAGTGCCGATGAGCGAGCCGTAGTAGCGCGCGCGCACTTCGATCTGCGCGAGAAAGTCTTTGGCGCTGATGCGCGTCTCAGGTTCACTCACGCCCACACGATAGAACTGCGAAGCGTGCGCGCGAATCGCTTCCATCTTGCCCGCGAGAAAATCCGAAATATCAACGACGAACGACGGCACGACGAGCCGCGAATAGACCGCATGCGCGATCATCGGCATCGGAATCTGCGCGAGTCCCGCAGCTTCATCATAACGCCGCATGCTCGCCAGCCGCGCCGCTTCCCGCACAAGACGCGCAGTCGCCGCATGATCAGGATGCGGGTCGTCCCAATGAGAAGTAAACAGAACCTTCGGCTTGTGCGTGCGCAATACACGCACGAGCGCCGTGCGCGTCTCGTCCGTGACCATCACGTGCCCATCAGGCTGCTCAAGATTGAGCCGCACGTCGAGGCCCAGCACGCGCGCTGCCGCTTGCGCTTCCTCTGTGCGTTGTTCAGGTGTGCCGCGCGTGCCCATCTCGCCGCGCGTCGCATCAAGCACGCCCGTGCGATAACCTTGCGCCTTCAACTTGATGAGCGTACCCGCCATCGTCAACTCGGCATCGTCCGGATGCGAGAAGACGGCGAGCACGTCGAGTTCTATGTTCGTCTCGTTCATGTCTCGTCAACTTGGATCGAGTTTCGCTCTGCTTGTGATTTAACTAAACGGCGTGCGGCCGGTCAAGCGAACAGATGGAGCGTGTGCTTCGCTAGTCATGAGTGCGAAGCAGTCGTTTGTTGACGCGCTGCTGTTGCGCTTGTTAGCCTGAACGCAAACGGAGGCAGCAACTTAATGCAACTCGTCGTCCTCGGTTCGGGCACAAGCGTGCCGCATCCTGAGCGCGCGTCGGCCGCGCATTGGCTGCAAACTCGGAGCGGCACGCTGCTGCTTGATGTGAGCGCGGCGGCCGTTCATCGCATGGCTGAGGAGCGACTCGATTGGGTCAACTTGGACGCGATCTGGGTGAGCCATTTTCATCTCGATCACGTCGGCGGTCTCGCGCCGTTTCTTTTCGGCACCAAGTACGCGCCGCAGACGCAAGCGCGCCGCAAGCCGCTCACAGTTTACGGCCCGCACGGATTGGAAAAACTTTTCCGCGCCTTCGACGAAGCGAACAACTATGGACTGACGAAGCAACCCTTCCCGCTTGCGTTCAAAGAGGTCGCGCCGCACTCATCGTTTGAAATTCTGCCGGACTTGCGCGCCGAAACTTTTTCGACGCCGCACACGAGCGAAAGCCTTGCGCTCAAATTAACCGACGCGCATGGCGCATCGCTCGTCTTCACCTCAGACACAGGCGCAACGGACGCGCTCGCCGATTTTGCGCGCGGAGTTGATCTCTTCTTCATGGAATGCTCTTTCCGGCACGACAAACCAACTGAGACACATCTGGAACTCGCCGACGCGATGCGTCTCGCCACACGCGCCGCCCCGCGCCGCGTTCTGCTCGCGCATCTCTATCCGCAATGGGACGGCGTTGACCTCGCCGCCGAAGCGCAGAAACTTTGGCCGGGCGAGACCATCGCGGCTTACGATGGTCTGCGTCTGAACATAAGCGCGTAAGAAAAAGGGGTACAAGGGGAAGAGGGGAAAAGGGAAAAAGGGAAAGAGCTATGCTGGTTTTATCTTTCCTTTTCCCTTTTCCCCTCTTCCCCTTGTACCCCTTCCTCATCCTAGCTGCTTTCTAAATCGCCATGCGCTGATGCCGACGAGTAGGACGGCGAAGGCGAGCAGGGCGAGAAAGTTTGGATAGAGTTCCGACAGCCCCGTGCCTTTGAGCATGACGCCGCGCGAGATCATGGCGAAGTGGCGAATGGGATTTATGAGCGTGAACTGTTGCAGCCACTTGGGCATGCCTTCAAGCGGCGTGGTCGCGCCCGCGAGCATCGCGAGCGGTGGGTTGACGAAGAAGGCCATCAGTTGCGCCTGTTGCTGCGAGCGCGTGAAGGTGGCGAGCATTGTGCCGATGCCGATGCCTGCGAGCACGCACAATGCGCCCGCGCAAAAGAGCAGGATCATACTGCCGCGCACAGGCACACCGAAGACCACACGCCCGACCGTGATCGCCAACAACACATCGCCGCAAAGCAACAAAAAGAGCGGCGCGATCTTCGCCGTGATGATCTCGCTCGCCTCTGCGGGCGTCATCAACAACTGTTCAATCGTCCCGATCTCTTTCTCTCTGACCATCGAGGCGGACGCGACAATCGAGCCGTTTAAGACGAGCAACGTGCCGAGCGTGCCCGTTACGATGAACCACGAATTGAGCAAGCCCGGATTG
>Ga0209153_1000051_pt1 | contig 55969 bp, 56 predicted proteins | sample GraSoiAngelo_120_FD_185877 | JGI IMG/M metagenome (GOLD analysis project Ga0209153, IMG submission 185877) | Grasslands soil microbial communities from the Angelo Coastal Reserve, California, USA - 14_0919_09_20cm (SPAdes) (version 2) | ecosystem: Environmental > Terrestrial > Soil > Grasslands ... | reverse complement strand
ATGGTGACCATGCCGCCGGCGATGCGCGACGTGGTGCCGACCTCGAATTTCTTCCAGCGCGGCGGCTATGAGCGCAATCCGGTCGCGATCCGCCACAACACGGTGGCGAAGCTTTTGGCAGTCACCGACCAGCGGATGGATTCCAACAGCAATCTGCCGGGCGCCAGGGAATTGGCGGCGGCGTTTTAGTTGCCTTCGCTTTTTTCCCTCTCCCCCTTGTGGGAGAGGGTGGCCGCGATGCGAAGCATTGCGGACGGGTGAGGGGTTTCTCTCCGCGGACGCAAACCCCTCATCCGTCGCGGACAAAGTCCGCGACACCTTCTCCCACAAGGGGAGAAGGGAAGTGGAATCAATTCGATCCGAACATGAACTTGCCGTCGCCCTCGAGATACGGGGCGCTGCGCATATAGAGTTGGCCATTATGGCCCATAAAGAACAGCGTGCCCTTCGGCACCTTCTTCGCGCCCTTCAAGAGCAGCCCGGCATTGTTGGTGCCCATCTTGTAGATAAACGTCTTGCCTTCCTTGTCGTAGGCGTAGCCGGTGTCCGGTTTCAATTCCCAGGGTGTCGGCGCCGCGGCTTGCGCGAATGCGGATGTGGCCAGCGCGCTCAGTGCGGCGGCCATCAAGAAGGTCTTGGTCGAAGTTGTCATCATTCTTATCCTCCCCACGATGACTTCTGAACAAATCACGAACGCCGTTGTCCCGTCAATACAACCTGCCCTCACAACCTGCCTTTGCAACCTGCCGCGGGCCGCACCCACGCGCCATAAGACTTTGTGATTTCGCGTGTGCGGCTTCGCGACTATCTTCTCGGTTCGGTCTAGAACCGGAGTCTACAGATTTAGTCATAGGGATGATTCGGATGAACCACGTCATAAAAATTTGTTTGGGTTTGGCGCTGCCGCTGCTGACGCTGGTTTCCGTAGCCCGTGCCGACGAATTCAAGCTTTCAAACAACCAGAGAATTTCCTGCAGCCGCGGCCTTTCCGCCGGCAAGCTCAACACCTCGACCTGCAAATCCTATGCTTATCTCTTCAACGTCAAGACCTCGGAATATTTCCGCTGTCAGGTCACGCTGGCGCTGACGCGGGACAACAAGGAAGTGATCAACGTCCAGACCGACGGCGGCTGCACCAAGAAGCCGCGCATCTTCGACACCGACTCCAATTATGCCTTCGACGCGACCGAAACCGAGCCGCCCAACACCAATTCGTTCTTCGGGCCCGGCGGCTATTCGATATGGGCCGCCGATACCACCGCGCAGAAAATCCGCGGCTGCATCACCATCTCCTCCGGCCTCGGCTCCGACATTTCGAAATGCCTCGACATGACGTTTCAGTGAGTGTGCGAATTAAATAGTGCATTCTCCGCGAATGCTCGTCATGCCCGGCCTTGTGCCCGCCTTCGCTGAAGCTTCGGCGGACTGGCATTGAGCCCGGCGAAGCCTTGGCGTAGCTGGCTGCCGGGCATCCACGTCTTAGGCGCAGCAACGAAAAAGACGTGGATGGCCGGGTCATAGGCGAGCGGAAGCGACGCCGTCCTTCGGGCGGCTATGCCCGGCCATGACGAAAGAGAGAAATGCCCTAGTGCCCCATGCGCGCCGAAGCCGGGTGTCCCGGCACTTTGAAGCGCTTGCCGGTATCGGTGACTTTGCTGCCGTTGACTTTCAGGATCGAGAAATCCTCCGTCATGTAGTTTCCGGCCAGGATGTATTTTCCGTCGGGCGTGAACAGCACCGCCTCCGGCAATCCGCCGACCTCGATGTCCTGGGTCTTGGTCACCTTCTTGCCGTCGATCTTCAAGATCGAGAGGCTGCCGTTCTTGTGATAGAAGAACGCCTTCTTGTTGTTCGAGCCGCTCAGAATGGCCGAAACCGCAAGATCGCCCTTCGGCGACATCGCCATTCCTTCGGGGCCATCGCCGACCACCACCTTGTCGATGACGCGCGGAGGGTTGGCTTCGAGATCGATCACGCTCACGGTGTCGACGTTGCCGTCCGACGAGCCGGCGCCGCCATTGTCATTGGTTAGCGCGAGCTTGCCATTGGGCGTCACCACGACGTTGTAGGGCCACTGGCCGACCGGCAACTCGAGCTTGTTGTAGGTCACCTTGTCGCCGGCGACGTCGAGCACCGACACCTTGTGCGCCGGGAATCGCACGGCCAGTGCCCGCTTGCCGTCCGGCGTGAACACCACATGCGCGACACTGTCGGGCATCGTTACCGTATCGGTGAGCTGGACGTCGGTACCGTTGATCGAGAGCACGCTGATCGAGTTGCCGCCGCGATTGGCAACCAGCGCCATCTTGCCGGACGGGCTGATGCTCAACCCCGACGGCTGCTTGCCGACGGTGACGGTCGCCGCCAGTTTCGGTGGGCTCGCTTTGAGATCGATGACATAGACCTTGTCGTCAGGCACCTGCTTCAGCGCGTCGCCCTCCCTGGTCACGTCGACCGAATCCGCCACCAGCGCGACCGAGCCGGTCGGATCGATATCGACATTGACCGGCGGCCCGACGATCGAATTCTTCAAGGGCAGGGTGGCGACGATCTTGGGACTTTCAGGATTGGCGAGATCCACGATCAGGACCGTGTCCTTGCCAGGCGCGGATAGGATGGTCTTGCCATCATCGTCCCACCAGACTTTCTCATCGTTGCCTACGATCATGAACGGCTTGGCAGATGCGAGATTGAGGATGGAGCTGCAGATGAAAATGGCTGCTCCCAAGGATAATCCAACGGCACGACTGAAAGGCATTGTAGCGTTCTCCCGGATATGACCGGCCTCTGATGGGGCGGTTTCGCGGGCCGGACAGTACGCGGGGAACCGCATGGTTTCCAGTGCCAGGAAAGCGTCAAGAACAGCCGGTGGGCGGCCTCGAATGCTTGTTTGCCGCAACCCTGCCTTTGGCTATTGGAGGTTGACCTCAGCCCCCCGTCCGTCCAATTTCGCCGCCGGTTTGGGGAGAATTTTAGATGATTGCAAAATTGATCGGCGCTGCCGCCGTGGTGGCGGCGGTCCTGTCGGCGCCTGCCGTACAGGCGCAACAATTCATCAACGTGCTCACCGGCGGAACATCGGGCGTCTATTATCCGCTTGGGGTTGCGATCGGAAAAATCTACAGCGACAAGATTGCCAACGTTAAGACGCAGGTGCAGGCGACCAAGGCGTCGGTCGAGAATCTGGTCCTGCTGCAGCAGGGCCGCGGCGAGCTCGCCTTTGCGCTGGGCGATTCGCTCAAAGCGGCCTGGGAAGGCGACGAGGAGGCCGGCTTCAAGAAAAAGATGGATAAGCTGCGGACCATCGGCGCGATCTATCCGAACTATATCCAGATCGTTGCCACCGCCGACAGCGGCATCAAGACGCTCGCCGATCTCAAGGGCAAAAGCCTCTCGGTCGGCGCACCGAAATCCGGAACCGAACTCAACTCGCGCGCGATCCTCGGCGCAGCCGGCATGAGCTACAAGGACATCGGCAAGGTCGAATATCTGCCGTTCGCCGAATCCGTCGATCTCATGAAGAACCGCCAGTTGAACGCGACGCTGCAATCGGCGGGACTGGGCGTCGCCTCGCTGAAGGACCTGAGCACCTCGGCCGACATCACCGTGGTATCGGTCCCCAAGGAAATCGTCGACAAGATCGGCCCGCCCTTCGTTGCGGTGACAATCCCGGCCAATACCTATACCGGCCAGGACAAGGACGTTCCGACCGCCGCCGTCGTCAATTATCTCGTGACCAGCTCCGAGGTCTCCGACGATCTCGCCTACCAGATGACCAAGCTCGTCTTCGAATCGCTGGGCGAACTGGCGAATGCCCGCGTCGCCGGCAAGGAGATCAAGCTCGAGACCGCAGCCATCGGCAGCCCGGTGCCATTGCACCCCGGCGCGATCCGCTATTACAAGGAAAAGGGTTTGATTAAGTAAGAGACGATTATTTCTGTCGTCATGGCCGGGCTTGACCCGGCCATCCACGTCTTAGGGCTGAGAAAGAAGGTCGTGGATGCCCAGGACAAGCCCGGGCATGACGAACGTGGGAGTCAATGTTAGAGACGTTCGGCTGGGGAACGAATCAATGTTGCAAACCAGGGGCACCGAAGTCCCCGTCAGGGTCGAATTCGACAATTTCGAGCATGGCTTTCCTGAAGGGTTCGGCCCGGGCGGCTGGGGCCGTCTCGCCTATGCGGTCGGCATCGCCTTTGCGGCGTTCCGGCTTTACGTCGCGGCATTCAATTATTTGCCGAGCCAGGTGGTGCGCGGGATTCATGTCGGCTTCCTGATCCTGATGACCTTTGGCCTGATCGGCAACTTCACCGCCAAGGGCAATGCCGGCCGCGCCGCGGGCTGGCTGGTCGGCAGCGCCGGGTTCCTGTGCGGGCTCTACCAGTGGATCTTCTACGCCGAGCTGATCCTGCGTGACGGCGACCCGACCACGCTCGATCTCGCGGTGGGCACGCTGCTTGCGGTGTTGATCTTCGAAGGCACCCGGCGGCTGATGGGCCTGGCGCTGCCGCTGATGTGCGGCGCCTGCATTCTCTACTGGTTCTTCGGCCAGTATCTGCCGGCGCCGTTCAATCACCGCGGCTATGATTTTGATCAGGTCGTCTCGCATCTCGCCTATGGCACCGAGGGATTCTACGGCGTGCCGATCTATGTCTCGGCAACCTACATCTTCCTGTTCATCCTGTTCGGCTCGTTCCTGGAGCGCGCCGGCATGATCCAGTTGTTCACCGACGTCTCGCTCGGCCTGTTCGGCCGCACCCGCGGCGGACCGGCCAAGGTCGCGGTGTTCGCCTCCGGAATGATGGGGACGATTTCGGGCTCCGGCGTCGCCAATGTCGTCACCGTCGGCCAGTTCACGATTCCCCTGATGATCAAGTTCGGCTATCGCCGCGCGTTTGCCGCCGGCGTCGAGGCCACGGCCTCGATGGGCGGACAGATCATGCCGCCGGTGATGGGCGCGGTCGCCTTCATCATGGCGGAGACGCTCGGCGTCGATTATTCCGTGATCGTCAAGGCCGCGGTGATCCCGGCGATCCTCTATTTCGCGTCGGCCTTCTGGATGGTGCATCTGGAAGCCGGCAAGCATGGTCTCGTCGGCATGAAGAAGACGGAAATTCCGAGTGCCTGGAAGACGCTGGTGGCGCGCTGGTATCTGGTATTGCCGCTGGCGGCGCTGGTCTACATGCTGTTCGAGGGCTTCACGCCGCTCTATGCCGGCAGCGTGGGGCTTGCGCTGACGGTGGCGCTGATCCTGGGCACCAGCATCACGCTCGGTTTTTCCAACAACGTTCTGCGGTTTTTGTTCTGGGTCGGGCTTGCGCTGATCGCAGGCTCGCTGTCGCGCGACGGGATCGAGATCGTTCCGGTGGCGGGCGTGGTCTTGTTGCTGGTCGCGATCTCGGCGCTGACGCGCGGCGGCAGGGCCACGCTCGCCGCCTGCCGGGATTCGCTCGCCGAAAGCGCGAAGTCGGCGCTGACGGTGGGCATGGCCTGCGCCATCGTCGGCGTCATCATCGGCATGATGACGCAGACCGGCGTCGGCACCATCTTCGGCGGCTGGGTGATCGGACTTGGCGAGAAGAGCCTGTTCCTCGCGCTGGTGACGACGATGGTGCTGTCGATCCTGCTCGGCACCGGCATTCCGACCATCCCGACCTACATCATCACCGCGGCGCTGGCAGCGCCGGCGCTGGCCAAGCTCGGCGTGCCGCTGATCGAGAGCCACATGTTTGCGTTCTACTACGGTATCATGGCCGACCTCTCGCCGCCGGTGGCGCTGGCGGCGCTGGCGGCGGCCCCGATCGCCAGGGAAAACCCCGACAAGATCGGCTGGGAAGCGATGCGCATCGCGCTCGCCGGCTATGTCATTCCATTCGTGTTTGTCTATTCGCCGGCGCTGATGCTCCAGGCCGGCGATCCCATGACCGCAACGCTCGGATTCTATGGCGCGGTGGCGCTGGCGACCTTCAAGGCGCTGGTGGCGATCGGCCTGTTCGGCCTGGTCGCGATCGGGTTTCTGTTAGTGCGGTTGACGCTTGCCGAACGCGCCGTCGCGCTGATCGCGGCGCTCTGCCTGCTCGGCGGCTTTCCCTTCAGCAACCCTGCCGGCTTCGTCCTGACCGCAGCGCTTGCGCTCTGGCAGTGGCGGCAGCGTGCGCGGCTCGCGGTGGCGGCGGTTTGAGCCTTTGCCTCGCATCGGCCGGCGCACTCAAGACGCTGGCGCTTGCGGCCTTCACGCTCGCCTGGACCCATTCGGTCGAAAAGACCGACTGGCAGGAAGACTGGCGCATCACCGCCCGCGGACTTGAGCTGGTGCAGGCGCGGGTCAAGGGATCTGGCGCCGGCATGGAGCCGCCGCCGCAGGCGCGCCTTGTCGACGGCTGGTTTCAATGGCAACCCAAACGCGCTGCCGTGCCGCAACTGGTGCTGGGCAATTCCGGCGCCGCCGGCGAATGGCGGATATGCGCTGACGGCCATTGCCGGACGCTGTCGGAGATTTTCGAACGTCCGATCGGTGCTAACGTCACCGTCATGAGCGCCTGCGAACCATAAAAAGCCACTAAGCAAACAGGGAGACGTCGATGGATCGGCTCAAGGGAAAAATCGCGCTTGTTGTCGGCGCAGGCTCGATCGGGCCGGGCTGGGGCAACGGCAAGGCGACCGCCGCGACCTTTGCGCGCGAGGGCGCGCAGGTGTTTTGCGTCGATCGCAACGCGGCTGCTGCGGAAGAGACCGTGAAGATCATCGCAGGCGAGGGCGGCAAAGCAGCCGCGTTCACCGCGGACGTCTCGCGCGCCGCCGACGTCGAGGCGATGGTGGCGGCGTGCCTGAAGGCCTATGGCCGCATCGATGTGCTCGACAACAATGTAGGCATCGCAGAGATGGGAAGCGTCGTCGATGTGAGCGAAGCGAGCTGGGACCACGTCTTTGCCGTCAATCTCAAGAGTGCGTACCTCGCCATGAAACACGTCATTCCCGTGATGGTGAAGCAGGGCGGCGGCTCGATCATCAATATCTCTTCGATCGCCTCGATCCGCCATCTCGGCCTCTCCTACGTCTCCTACGGCACCACCAAGGCCGCGATGAATCAGATGACGCGCACCACCGCGGTCGAATTTGCGAGCAAGCATGTGCGCGTCAACGCGATCCTGCCGGGGCTGATGAAGACGCCGATGGTCGAACACTCCGCCGGCCTTGCGGCAAGCTATGCCAAGGGCGATGTGGAAGCGATGTGGCGCGCGCGCGACGCGCAGGTGCCGATGGGGCACATGGGCGACGCCTGGGACGTCGCCAACGCCGCGCTGTTTTTGGCGTCGGATGATGCGAAATACATCACCGGCATCGAGCTCGTGGTCGATGGCGGGATCACCTGCAAGGCGGGCGCGTAATCTGGTTGTCGCGGCGAACGCCAGAACGACTACGCCTGCGCGCTGAGCTCGGCCCGGTCCAATTCTTCCTCGAGCTGATGGAAGGCGTCATCGCCGATTTCTTCCGACCGGCGCAGTGTCAGGATCGAGCGCCGCGCCGCGCCGATCGCGCGCCGGCGCAGCGGATCGGCCGGAAGCTCGCTGGTTGGGACGCCACCGTCGGGATCGCCCTCGCCGCGCATCAGCATCGCGCGATACTCGAGCCGCAGGATTTCGGCTTCCTCGGACGGGTCGCCGTCGATCGCCTCGAGCGCGGCCCGATAGGCGATGCCGCGGGCGCGGGCGACCTCGACTGCGACCGGATCCTCATCCTTCAGTTTCAGCGCCAGGATCAGCGGCCGCAGCGTCAGGCCTTGAATGACGAGCGAACCCAACACCACGGCAAAAGCCGTCAGGAGGATCAGATCGCGATAGGGAAAGTTTTCCGGCAGCGCGAAGGCCGCCGCCAGCGTGACGATGCCGCGCATCCCGCACCACGCCGTCACGATGCCGCCCTTGACCGTCGGCAGCGCCATTGTATTGAGGGGATGGAACAGCCCCTGGGCGACCAGTGCACGCAGGGTGGCGCCATAGACGATGACCAGCACGATGCGGGCGAGGATGACGGCGGCGAGGACGTAAGCCGCTGTCGCGAGGTAGTCCATTCGCACCGCTTCGTCGAGCCGGATCCAGGTCGGCCGCAACTGCATGCCGATCAGCATGAACGCCAGCACGTTGAGGATGAAGACCGCGGTTTCCCACACCGCATAGGCCGGCACCCGAAGCCGCGCCGGGGTCCGCGCCGGTGCGGTGCGCGCGATGGTGATGGCATAGGCGACGATGGTCAGGATGCCGGAAAGGCCGACGCGCTCGGCGACGATCCACACCGTAAAAGTGCCGGCGAATTGCAGGATGATCGCGCTCGGCGCCTCATCCACCCGCCGTGACAGAAGTAGCCAAGCTCTGGCAAACAAATGACCGGCCACCAGACTGCCGGCCAATGCCAGCGCGAGGGAGGGCGCGAACTCGCTCCACCTGAGATGCTCCGCCGCGGCGGCGCCGACCGCGACCCGATAGATCAGCAGCGCGCTGGCGTCATTGAGCAGGCTCTCGCCTTCCAGGATTTTGAGGATCCGGTACGGCAGGTTGACCTGGCGCAGCACAGCGGTGGCCGCAGCGGCATCCGGTGGCGCAACGATGGCACCGAGTGCGATCGCAGCCGCCCACGGCATCTCCGGGACCATCCCATGCGCCAACACGGCAACGACCGCCGTGGTAACGCCGACGGCGAGCAGCACCAGCGTCGAGACCGGCACCCAATTGTTGCGGAGATCGCGCAGCGAAGTGTCGTAGGCGGCATCGAGCAGCACCGGTGCGACGAACAGCGCCAGTGCGAGAGCGGGCTCCAGCGTCCATGATGGTCCGGACGGCGCAAGCGTCAGCAGCACGCCGCCGATGGCAAGGAAGGTCGGGTAGGGGACCTTGATCCGCCTGGCCAGCGCCGACAACGCGACCGCGCCGAGCAACAAGGCGATGATCCACTCGAATGTCGTCAAGTCTCGAAATCCTGAAAGCGCGCCATTGCGGTCATCCTGATCCGCAATCTAACATCAAACCCCTCGTCTATAATCGTCGAGGCGCTGCCGCCGCTGCGGCAGCGGATCGCGACCGTTCCAATATTGGCCGTCCTGGTATAGAGGGCGTTTGCGCCGGAAATCTGATGCGAGTGGGCCCGAGAATACTGATCGCTGGTGCCGTGGCCGTGGGCCTGTTGTGCTCGCTGCCCCAAATCGCGCGCGCCACCGGCGCCGAGCCGGCGAAAGAGCCGCCGGTCGACCCGGCGCCTTGCGTGGCGGCGGTGAGCGCCAATGCCGACGACAACATCATCGCGGCCTGCGGCGCGCTGGTCGACAACGAAAAGACGGCGAGGACCGACCCGTATCAAGGCGCTGATCGCGCGCGGCGGCGCGTTGGGCCGCAAGGATCAGATCGACCGCGCGATCAGCGATTACGACGCCGTGCTGCGGCTCGATCCGGCGCAGGCCGATACCTACAACGCCCGCGGCGAGCTGTGGCGCAAGAAGGGCGACCGCCCCAAGGCGCTGGCCGATTTTGGCGCGGCGATCAAGCTGAACCCCGGCCATGGCGCCGCGAAGGACAATTACCGGTCGCTGGCGCGGGAGCTGGAGCGGCTCGGCGCACTGATCGCGGTCGCTGGCAAGCCGAGCTTTAATTGCGCGAGTGCGAGGCGTCCGGTGGAAAAGGCGATCTGCGCCAATCCCGAGCTCGCCAATCTCGATCGCGAGATCAATGCCGTGAATGCCAAGATCGTCCGCGATGCCAACGCCGACAGCCCAAGCGCCGGGCGCGCCTTGCAGCGCGAACAGGACGCGTTTTTGATCCGCCGCAATACCTCCTTTGGTCGCCCGGACTACGATCTGCAACAGGCCATGCGCGAGCGGCTCGACCATCTGCTGGCGATCGAACGGCGATAGCGCGACAACAGCATCGGAAGCAGCGTTTTCGGCTTGAATTATCGGGCCATGCTATGACAATGACCGTCAAATAGAGCCGACTATCCGTAGTCCTCATGCACGGCCTTGTGCCGGGCATCCACGTCTTTCTTTGAGAGACCGCAAGACGTGGATGGCCGGGACATAGGCGAGCGGAAGCGACGCCGTCCTTAGGACGGCTATGCCCGGCCATGACAAGGGAGAGACGCCATGAACATCCAGGACAACAGCCGCTATCGTCAGGCCTATGCCCGCTCGCTGGCCGATCCCGTCGGCTTCTGGGGCGAGGCGGCGCGCGAGATCGACTGGATCGAGCCGGCGGAGAAGGTCTTCGATCCCACTATGGGCATCTACGGCCGCTGGTTTGCCGGCGCCGTGGTCAACACCTGCTACAACGCGCTCGATCGTCATGTCGCCGGCGGCCGCGCCGATCAAGTGGCGCTGATCCACGATTCGCCGCTTGCCAACACCGTCACGAAATTCACCTACGCCGAGCTGTTGAAAGAGGTGCAGACGCTTGCCGCCGTCATGGCCGACTTCGGCGTCGCCAAGGGCGATCGCGTCATCCTCTACATGCCGATGGTGCCGGAAGCCGTGGTCGCGATGCTGGCCTGCGCGCGGATCGGTGCGGTGCATAGCGTGGTGTTCGGCGGCTTTGCGGCGAAAGAGCTGGCGACCCGGATCGACGACGCCCGGCCAAAGCTGATCTTTTCGGCAAGCTGCGGTCTCGAGCCCGGCCGCATCGTGCAGTACAAGCCGCTGCTCGACGAGGCGATCAAACTCGCGAGCGCCAAACCCGAAGCCTGCATCATCCTGCAGCGGCCGCAGCACGCGTGCGAGTTGATCGCGGGCCGCGACCACGACTGGGCAGATCTGCGCCGCCAAGCGCTCGCGGCCTCCAAGGCCGCGCCTTGCGTGCCGGTGCTCGCCACCGATCCGCTCTACATTCTCTACACCTCGGGCACCACCGGCATCCCGAAGGGCGTGGTGCGCGACAATGGCGGGCATCTGGTGGCGCTGAAATGGTCGATGTTCAACCTCTATGGCGTGCGGCCCGGCGAGATCTGGTGGTGCGGCTCGGACATCGGCTGGGTGGTCGGCCACAGCTACATCGTCTATGGCCCGCTATTTCATGGCGCGACCTCGATCATGTATGAGGGCAAGCCGATCGGCACGCCGGATGCGGGCAGCTTCTGGCGCGTGATCTCCGACCATCAGGCGGTCGCCTTCTTCGCCGCGCCGACCGCATTCCGCGCCATCAAGAAGGAAGATCCGGACGGAAAGTTCATCCGGAAATATGATCTATCAAAATTCCGCACGCTGTTCCTCGCCGGCGAGCGCGCCGATCCGCCGACGGTGGCATGGGCGGAAGCGCAACTGAAAGTGCCCGTGATCGACCATTGGTGGCAGACCGAAACCGGCTGGTGCATCGCCGGCAATCCGGTGGGCTTGGGGCTGCTGAAGGTCAAGCATGGCTCGCCGACGGTGCCGATGCCGGGGTATCAGGTCGATGTCGTCGATGACGCGGCAAAGCCGGTCGCCACCGGGACCATGGGTTCGATCGTCATCAAGCTGCCGATGCCGCCGGCCTGCCTGCCGACGCTGTGGCAACAGGACGAGCGCTTCAAAGAGGCCTACCTCACCGAATTTCCCGGCTATTACAAAACCTCCGATGCCGGCTACAAGGACGAGGACGGCTACGTGTTCGTGATGGGCCGTACCGACGACATCATCAATGTCGCCGGCCACCGGCTCTCGACCGGCGGCATGGAAGAGATCCTGGCCTCGCACGCGGATGTCGCCGAATGCGCGGTGCTCGGCATCCACGACGCGATCAAGGGCGAGGTGCCCTGCGGCTTCCTGGTGCTCAAGGCCGGCGTCGCGCGAAGCCCAACGGAGATCGAAAAGGAGATCGTGGCGTTGGTGCGCGAAAGATTAGGCCCGGTGGCCGCCTTCAAGCTCGCGATCACGGTGGCGCGGCTGCCGAAGACGCGCTCCGGCAAGATCCTGCGCGGCACCATCAAGAAGATCGCCGACGGCGAGGCCTGGAACATGCCTGCGACCATCGAGGACCCCAAGGTGCTCGATGAAATCGGCGAGGCGCTGAAGGGCAGGGTGTGAGGCTTCACGTTAGCCACCGTCATTCCGGGATGCGCCACTTGGCGCAGGCCCGGAATCCATACTCCCGATGGTGGTTATGGATTCCGGGCTCGCTCGCAAGCGCTCGCGCCCCGGAATGACGAGAACCGAAATAGGCGGACTTACAATTCCCGCAATTCGGCCTAAACAGTCGAGGCGAAGGGCTGGAGTTTGGAACCATCATGCCATCGAAGACATCGACCCAATTCCTCGCACTCCTGCTCGCAGCACCCCTGCTTGCCGGCTGCCTCGAGCGGGGGCAGCCGACGGTGGCCAATACGCTCAGCGAGGATGACGATACCTTCTGCCGCGCCAACAATGTCGCAGCCGGCTCGTCCGAATATATCGCCTGCCGCAAGGACCGCGACGTTCAACGCAACAATGCCACCGCGCGCGCCGACCGCCGCCAGCGCGACATCGGCGAATACATGGTAAACCACCCGGAGCATCCGTAGTTTCAGGAGGCCCATCATGAATGAAGACGTATTCAACGCCAGCCTGCGCAAATTCTTGAAACAGGTCGGCGTCACCTCGCAGCGCGAGGTCGAAAAGGCGGTGCGCGATGCCGTGCAGGCCGGCCGTCTCAAGGGAAACGAGAAGCTGCCGGCCAAGATGGTCCTGACCATCGGCGGCCTCAGCCTCAGCCATGAGATTACCGACGACATCGAACTGGGCTGACGCCTGGAACGGAATTCAGAACTCGCGTTCGATCAATTGAGTTCGGCGCTCTCTCGAGAAAATCCAAGGCTTTGAAAATCCAAGCCTTGCTGCCCAGCTCGACCTGACGGTTCCTTTCACGGTCAATCCGCGGCAGGTGGTCGCAGCGATCTCCGTCATCTTGATTTCCATCCGCCTGCCACCAATCTCATCGCTAATAATGGAATCCGGGCCCCTCTGACGAGGACGCCGAGTCATCGGCCAACCTTGTGATGTCGGATTACCTTTCCCCGCGCCTGGCGCGACGGATCGGCCGACCCAGGGTCCGCTCTCCTCTATCCCCTGATCAGCCATCGTTGCTCCTTTCGCGGTCATTGACGCAAGTTTGAGGAGCAATACGGTGTCTGCACGAAAACACGTAACGCCCATTCAGGGCGAGATCATCGAACCTTCCAACGTTCACGAACGGGCAGCGACGGCACTGGTAACAGTGGGCGCGATGGTAGCCGTCGCCGACCGGCATGTGTCGGCGGTGGAGCGGGACGAAGTCGTTCGTTTCATCAGCGACCTTGGTTTGGCGGCGTACCTAACCGAGGCGCGCCTCGCCGCAATGTTCGATGAACGCGCGAAACGCCTCGAGCAACGGGACTTCGCCAATGTCGTCATCGACGCGCTGACGCCGGTATCGGACCTGTCGCTTTCGCCTGATCTCCTTGCGATCTCGGAACGCGTCGCTGTAGCGGACGAGACCCTGCATCCGCACGAGGTGTTGGCGATCAAGCTCTTGCGCCTGCTTACACGGGGCCTGCCGCAAGCGAAGCCGGTTGAGCAGACGCGACGCGCATCCGGCGCCGAGCAATGTCATGGTGGGGAGCTTGAACGTGAACGCGATCTCTGACGAAAGCCGATCATCGCGTGCAAGTACGGCCCGCTATTCGGCCGGCGGCGATTGGCGCCTGGCGGCGTTGATCGATCGCCTGCCGCAGCGTGTTCGCGGCGCTGTGTCCTACTTGCTGCAGCCGAAGAGCCGATGGGTCAGGATCCCCGCGGGCGTGCTGCTGCTCGGCGGTGGCCTGCTGGCTTTCCTGCCGGTCCTCGGCGTCTGGATGCTTCCGGTTGGTCTTGCGCTGCTTGCCGAAGATGTGCCGGCGTTTCGGTCGGCGCGCTCGAAGGTGCTGGATTGGATCGAGCGCCGCCGGCCGCAATGGCTCAGCGCGCCGTCGCAACCGAACGACCCGTCATGACCGATTTCATCGCCGCCGACGCGCTGACGGCGCTGCTTCAGGTCGTGCTGATCGACCTCGTGCTTGCCGGCGACAATGCCGTCGTGATCGGGCTCGCCGCCGCCGGCCTGCCGGCCGAGCAGCGCCGGCGCGCCATCGTGGTCGGCATCCTCGCCGCCACTGCGCTTCGCATCGCGTTTGCCGGCGTTGCGATGCAGCTCCTGCAGTTCATAGGCCTCCTGCTTGCCGGCGGTGTCTTGCTGTTGTGGGTCTGCTGGAAGATGTGGCGCGAGCTGCGCCTCCCGCTGGCGCCCGCAACAAGCGAGTTGGCGTTCAGCCGCGGCAACGACCGCTCTCTGGTTTCTACGCCCGCGCCGCGCAAGACGTTTGGCCAGGCTGCTGCGCAGATCGTCGCCGCGGATGTCTCGATGTCCCTGGACAACGTGCTTGCCGTCGCCGGTGCGGCACGTGAACACCCCTTCGTTCTCATCTTCGGCCTGCTGCTTTCGATCGTGCTGATGGGCATTGCCGCCGATTTCATCGGCCGCATGCTCCAGAAGCATCGCTGGATCGCCTATGTCGGACTGGCGATCATCCTGTTTGTCGCCTGCGAGATGATCTATCGCGGCGTTTACGAACTGGCGCCGGTGATCGTGACCCCGTGAAGCGGCCTTGAGAAGCCCTTTCGTGTTTCAGCAATTCGGAGTGATGCATGACATCTGAAGCTCAAGACGTGCGCCGCGACAAAAGCGTGCAGATCGGCGTGTTCGCCAGGCTGATCTTCGGCTCGCGTTGGCTGCAGCTGCCGCTCTACGTCGGCCTCATCGTTGCCCAGGCCATCTATGTGCTTCTGTTCCTGAAGGAGCTCTGGCATCTGACGGTCGACTGGTACGACGTGAACGAACAGCAGATCATGCTGACGGTGCTAGGGCTGATTGACGTCGTCATGATCTCGAACCTCCTGGTGATGGTAATCGTGGGAGGCTACGAGACCTTCGTCTCGCGGCTCAACCTGCGGGGCCACCCCGACGAACCGGAATGGCTAAGCCACGTCAACGCCAGCGCGCTCAAGATCAAGTTGGCGATGGCCATCATCGGCATCTCCTCGATCTCGCTGCTGCGCACCTTCATCGAGGCCGGGCACCTCGGCTCCGCTCGCACCGGCTACACCGAAACCGGCGTGCTGTGGCAGGTCCTGATCCACATCACATTCATTCTTTCCGCCATCGGCATCGCCTGGGTGGACCGGCTGAGCGAGCCTCCGCACCGAAAGGAGCCGCGCGAACAAGCAGGATAGCCAGAAACATGAATTGGCACGAAGCCGCCGATACCCGACGTCCGCTCTACGATCGCTATTGGGGGAAAACGGACGTCTCGCGGATATCTCAAATCGGTCGAGAATGAGCCACAGCGGAATCGGCGACCTATAAAGATATTTGATTAGACCAGCCCCCGAGGTCTTCCGCATGTCGAGTTTGGGCGGTTACAATGGCGACCTTCTGATCGTTGGAGGCGGGCATGCGCAGGCGCAAATTCATTGAAGTTAGAGCACGACACACCGGAATGGTTGGCAGCCATCGAGGCGTTGATCCTGGTCGCGGAGATGAACGGCCCGGCGATGTTCGCCAGGATCGGCATGATGCGCGCACTCAACCAAGACAGAGCAGGCTCGGACGCCACGCCGCGCTGCAAGCGCGTGAAGGCATACAGCATCGTCCGATGAAAGAGCTGGCGTAGGACGACTAAAAGTCGGAACCGCTGCGCAAATGTGCCCGTTATCGCCATCGGGCCACGTTAGCCGCGCGGTGGCCACGTGGCTCGAGCACGGTCCTGCCTTCACTGATGCCCCCAAGGCCCCAAGAGGTGGGGGCCGTGTTCCTCAGCACTTGCTGTCATGGAATCCATCGCGGTGGAGATGTCCGGCCGCACCTTGAAGATACTCGGGCTCCAAAGGCGGCCGGGGCGAGTTGCGGCCGGGACACCCAGCATTTCCCCAATCGGGCTGGAACCCCCGCCCGAGGGTCCCCGTTATCGGACCGGCTTTGCCCTTGGCCGACGTTCCCATGCTCACGAACCTCACGTGGCGCAATGTCGCCGTCCTGATTGCTGTCCTCGTGATTGCGAGCGGCTGCATAGCATGGGGCATTATCACCACAACCGACCGATCAGTCCGATCAGTATTGTATAAGGGGGCCGTTACGCAGAAGGTCCTGCCCCTCAAGGTCGGTAGATCCTCTCTAACGAACTCAAACTCTCCAGCTCTCGCACCGAACCAAGACCAAAAAGCCGAAGCCCCCAAATCCCTCGCCGAGGGACGTGTCACTCAAAAGCCAAGCGAGCCTTCCGAGAGTGATGTCAATGCCAAGCTAGAGGATAGGTCGTGGGCTGGCAGAAACGTTGAGAAGCGCAATTTCCAAAACTCGAAGCGCGACGGCACGATGATTATTGTGAGAACGATATTTCCCAGATGGGCACGATGAGCATTGGCATTCGCCGTTCATGCCCTCTTCGTCGCGAAGGATTAAGGCCGCAAACGATGACGACCAAAGACGCGTTTGATCAGTGGTGGGAATGGGCGGAAAAGCCGCTCGACAGTTCGCTGACGATTGACGGCGATATCCATTACCCGATGATGGAGCTGTCGCCGAAGGATCGGCGCGACCGCCAAGGTCAACGAAGCGGTCCGTCAAACCGAACAGAACTGGGAACGCCGAGCACACTTCGGCTTGGAACCATTACGGCGCCGGAACCTTGGAAAAAGTCGGGTGCGCTCGCCGACCGAGCATTGACCGATCCGGAGCGGCCCCGGCTCGCCCCCTGTTCGCGGGGTCCGTTTGTTTTGCTACCGGAGTTTTCCGATGCGGCTGCTGATGATGACAATTTTTTTGAGCCTATCCCTCGCGTGCGGGTTTGCTCTGGCGGAGACAGATCAAACAACCGGAAATTCCGTGAATAAGAGCGATGGGCGCACTCCTCCCGAGGACAGAGGTCAGTTGCAGCCGCAGGGTTGGACGGGACCGATGAACACGTCGTCTGGCGGCGCCCCCGCGGAAAGCCCCCAAGGCCAAAGCCCGCCGGGCATGCAGGCCGCGCCGGAAGGTTCGACAAAAACGGTGGTAGAGCCCGACAAATAATCCAGCTCTACGCCCTCTCGGCTTGATGTGGATCAAGCCGCGCCAACCGGGCGATCTTCGCCGCGCTGCTGATCGTCGCGCTGCTGATCATCTGGCAGGTGTTCGGGGCCGCCTGGGGATAACGGGTCAATCAACTCTTAATCGCATCAAGGTATTCTAATGTTGGGCATTCGGGGCGCGTGTGTGCTGGTTTACGGCCAGCTTTAAGCGTGCGGGTGCACCGATGGCCTTAGACCCGGAAGAAATTGTTACCCTGCTGCTGCTCGCGGCGCTGGCAATGGCCTGGAATTGGAGGCTCGGGCACTGATACTCCTGCCCTGAACCGGCGCCGGGATCGCCCCGGCAGGTCGCCGGACTAGGTCAAGGTGAAGAACCGAAGCATCCCGCGATAGACAGGGGTGAAAGAAGTTTTCGCGTGAACCTGATCGGCCCCGCCAATGCGGTATCTTGCCGTGCTCGAATTCGCGCTCCGCGGTCGCCATCGTTTCATCATGCTGAACATACGGTCGGTGGCCAGCGCAGCCATTGTCCGTGACAAGGCCACGCCGCAAGCCGCCGTTACGGTCGCCGCGCGACGATGAATCCAAGCAGGAAAGCGATGGCCATGGAATGGATGGGCGCCTGACGCGTCACCTTAGCCAGCTGTCGCCAGAGAACTGATTGGACGAGCGGCCTTCTCGAGGCGGCAAGTCTGCCCGCTTGCGCTTCATAGTCTTGCGCCATCGTCGTAAGCTTTGCGGAGGCATCCTCAACGTCGATGGCCTGCGCTTGTCGCCGACAGCGATCGGCTTGCTCTAGCAGGGCTGACTTCTCGTCTTCCATCTCAATCTAACCAGCGGCGGGCGGGTAGGTTTCCGAGTGCGACAGTCCGTCCGCCCCGCGGCAGGGACCGCCCAGGATGCGCTGGCGTGCAGGCCAGGGGCGCCATAACAAGGAGCTCAAGCCGCCTAACCACGCAGCGCGCCGAGAAATCTTCATTGCAGCAGCCCCCTTTTGAAACAGCCCCGAACAAAAAACATAACACGCGGGGCCCGGGCAACGAAAAGCAAAGTCGGGTTAATCTTGGGCGGTTCGCTCGCACGGAACTCGCGCGGCACCGAATGTCGCTCACCTGTTTGTCGGGCTGTCATGACTGCTGATTGCGTCTTTAACCGGACAGAACAGCGGTCACGACAAAGCCGGAGTCGTTGACATGCACAAGCATGGCCAGCATCAGCGCTTGCGCGCGGGAAACAACTGGAAAACGTGAGGGAACGTTTAGGCACGACAAACCGTTGCATCGATCTAACGAAAGGAGGCAGATCGATGCAACGCAAACTCAAGACGCTCGCGCTGCTATTGCCCAGCGTCCTTCTGTTGACCATGCAAGCGGTAAACGCCCAATCCAGCTCGCCACCGCCAGCTACCGCAACACGTCCGGCCGAGAACATGCCTGGTCAGACATCGGTCGCAAATGACAGCCCGCCAGCAACGCGAACTCAGACGACCGGCCAGACCAATCCGGATCCAACGGTCAAAGAAATGAACGAGGACGCGAAGCGGAAGACCGAGCGGGAAGGCAAATAGGCGGATCTGATTTGCGGCGATTGCGAAGGTTCCAACCTCATTGTCATATCTGCCATTGATTTTCGGCTGTCCGTTTGGCGTCGCCGCCCGTTGTTTCGTGACACCCCTGCCACTACGGGCGCCTCATGATGGACCTGAAGCCGCAGTTCGAAAACCAGCCTACAGACGCAGAGGATCGTGCACTAAACCGGTACGCTCGCGACGATGGATTTTGTCGAGCGGTGCTTCATGGTTGAGGCGATGATGGCGATTCTAGCTCTGATTAGCAGCATCGCTTGGATGTGGATGTAGGCGTGAACCGAAACAATCAGCCTCTGTGCACGCTGCTCATCGCAACGCTGGCGATGATTTGGAATTTGCTCGGCCGATGAAAGAGGGCCGCCACTGAGGCGGCCTTACTTCTTTGGCGGCGCTGCGAGCACCTCGCTTGCGGGAATCGCCATGATGTCGCGCCCATCCTCGCCGCTGACGATCACCGCGTCTAGCGGCCTTCTGCCAGCTTTGATGGCGTCGGCCATAAGCTCCCGAGCCGATTCAAAAGCCATCTTACGGGCGGCGGCTCGCGAGGGCAATTCGGTCCCTTCTAGATCGGGCGCGAGCTGATCGCCGGTGCGGTACCTGAAAAAGAACTTCGGCATACCGACCTCTTGTTCATACCGAGCAACGCTCGGATAGTTAGTTTGTTCGCGGCGGGTGCAATTCGCCTTCTAGCCAACCCGCCACCCTCTCTGACTTGAACGGATCGGGCTGGTCTCAATCGAAACACTGGAACGTGCGCTGTCCGTTGCCGTCAGGAGGTAGCGCTAGAATCAGTGGTGCCCCGCATTCAGGGCAAGTAAGTCCTGCCCGGCCCATAATCTCAACTATGAGCGGGCTTTTGAAATTGTCTGTTCGGTTCCGGACTCAATTCAAAATTGGCCCTGCCAAAGTCAATCCGCCGCACCATCGGATAGGAACCCGGCTAAGACCCCGGAGTCGATTCCGTGCTTTCGGTCACCCCCCGGCCGGAAGCGTCCAGGCGGCCCCGGTTTAAGGACAACGGCCGGGGCCGTTTGCATGAAAGACGGGATCGCGACAAGGTCACTGTGCGACGCTATCGGGAAAGGCAGGGATGCGCCTGACCACTACCTCAGCTTATTCCACCCCTCGATATCAGCCCGGGTCTTGATCAACCTGATCACAATTGCGCTCATCACCACCAACGGCCCCAAAAGATCGAATTGAGCGTAACGGCTGCCGACCAGACCAATCTTGCTCAGGGAGCCGATCACGCCTAATGCGCCAAGGGTCAAATACACATAATCTATTTTCTTGATCCATTTTCGCCGCGCGTCCTCGTAAGGCGGCGTGCCAATCCAAGCCGCAACGCGTCACAAATCGCGGCATATAGAGCGGCGCCGTACATGAGTAGAAAGCAGAGGGCCTGCGTGAAATCGATATTCCCGCGCGGCAGCATGCTATTGGCGATAATCGCTAAGCCGCTGCCCCTACAATGCTCCAAACAACTATGATCTGTGCTCGCTGGCGCGCCTCATATTTTGAGTAGACCAGGCAGGAAACAATCGTCACGGCCGCCGCACCATCACAAGCCGCCGCGGGCCACTACCCGACCTCACTCGCAGGCGCCATCGGCCGCCCGCGATTGAGCGTCACTTCCTTGAACAAGCCATCGAATTTCGCAGCCGGGCTCGCCGGATGCAGACTCCTCATCCGTCGCGGACTGCGCATAGCCGATGCAAAGCATCGGCGTCCTAAGAACCAAGAACGGCGGCCGAAGGCCGCCTATGGCCACCTTCTCCCACAAGGGAAGAAGGAGCGCGTCACACGGCTTAAAAAAGGACCCACGACATTTCTGATTTTCAGAATTTTCCTTGACGACCAGGTAGAATCAGGAGTATTTCGATTCCGTCCCGTCTCGACATGAGGGGCGGCTCGCGATCGTCACGGACGTGGGGCGGGATGCGATGGACGCATGCGGCGCTGCTGACGAGAGCGCCGATCTGCGGACGGCGAAATCGTGTGGTCCTGACGCCCCGACGCTGGCGTCAAGTTTCGCGGAGTTATTCCCGCGCAAGCGACGGTGGCAAAACAGCCCGGTCACCGGGGAGAGCGCGTTATAAGCCGTAAACCATTGCGCGGGGAATGTCGGGTGAACCGGTGTGACCGTGGTGACTACGCTCGTACGCTTTTTTGCTTTGTTTGCGTGCGAGGCTGCGCAGCGGGCGCCCGGCATTCCCTGCGCCCTCTGAATCAGAGGACAGGACGTTGACAGCAAAACTCGCGCGGCTTTCGCGGCGAGGTTGCGAAGCTGTAGCTAACGCTGTTTGAAGATTGAATCGGTAGGGTGGGCAAAGGCGCGTTTGCGCCGTGCCCACCATGTCTTTCGCAAATTGAGCTACCGCGGACAAACGCGCTTTGCCCACCCTCATTCTGTCATCGTCCGGCTTGACCGGACGATCCAGTATCCCAGAGCAGTTTATGATGGAGCCGAGAGGCCGCGGCGTACTGGATCCCCGCCTCCGCGGGGATGACAGCCGCAATCGGAGCGGCACAGTGCGCTACCACACCAGAACGCCGATCTTACTCCTGGTCCGGCTTCTTGCCGCCGATGGTCTTGAGCTTGGCGAACACCGCATCGACGTTGAGGTCGTCGCGCTGCTTCTCGGTCGGTTCGAACTCCGGCTCCTTGCGGGTGGTCTCGGAGGCCGGCAGCAGGGTGGCGCCACCGTAGGCGGTCTCGGTCGGCTTCTCCTTGGCCGCACGCTGCACCTCGAAATCGAGCTCGATCTGCGAGCACAGGCCGAGCGTCACCGGGTCCATCGGCGTCAGGGTCGATGCGTTCCAGTGGGTGCGGTCGCGCACGCTGGCAATGGTGGTCTTGGTGGTGCCGACCAGGCGCATGATCTGCGCGTCCTTCAATTCGGGGTGGTTGCGCACCAGCCACAGGATCGCGCTCGGCCGCTCATGGCGGCGCGATACCGGCGTATAGCGCGGGCCCTTCTTCTTGGCCGCCGGCGGCAGCGTCACCTTGCTCTCGCCGAGCCTGAGGCGGTAGTTCGGGTCCTTTTCACCCTTTTCGATTTCGTCGCGGGTCAACTGACCGGTCGAAATCGGGTCCATGCCCTTGATGCCCTGGGCGGCGTCGCCGTCGGCGATGGCGCGCACCTCGAGCGGGTGCATTTTGGTGAAATCGGCCACCTGATCGAAGGTCAGCGCGGTATTGTCGACCAGCCACACGGCGGTTGCCTTCGGCATCAGCGGTGCATTGCTCATGGCAAATCTCCTTTGCGCTTCGCCCACCTCTTTTGGAGGCGAAGCCTTCGGTCATCAGCGATGACGGGAATTAGGCCCTATATATGCCTTCCGGGGCTGCCCATGCAATGGGCTGCTAAAGTGGCTTGACAGCGCCCGAAACCAGTCCCAATTCGTTAGCAACCAACCGTTCCCTGGCCCGCCGGTGAGGGGTGATTCGGTCCCGAGATTTCTCCATATGGCAGCCAAACCAGACCTGAAACTCGTGCTTTGCTCACCGCGGGGCTTTTGCGCCGGCGTGGTGCGGGCGATCGACACCGTGGAACGGGCGCTCGCCATCTACGGCGCTCCGGTCTACGTCCGCCACGAGATCGTCCATAACCGCTATGTCGTGGACAGCCTGAAGACCAAGGGCGCGATTTTTGTCGAGGAACTGGCCGAAATCCCTGACAGTACCAACGCCCCCGTGGTGTTCTCGGCCCACGGGGTTCCCAAGTCGGTTCCGGCGGAGGCCAAGACACGCAACTTCTTTTCGCTCGATGCGACCTGCCCGCTGGTCACCAAGGTGCATCGCGAGGCGGCGATCCATTTCAAGCGCGGCCGCGAAATCCTCCTGATCGGGCATTCCCATCATCCGGAAGTGGTCGGCACGCTCGGGCAATTGCCGGCCGGCGCGGTGACATTGATCGAGACCGCGGAAGATGCCGCGACCTTCACACCGAAGGATCCCAACAATCTCGCCTTCGTGACCCAGACGACATTGTCGATCGACGACACCGCCGAGATCGTCACGATGCTCAAGGAGCGGTTTCCCAACATCTCCGGCCCGCACAAGGAAGATATCTGCTACGCCACCACCAACCGCCAGCTCGCGGTGAAGAAGGTGGCGCCGGTGGTTGACGCGCTGATCGTGGTCGGCGCGCCGAACTCGTCGAACTCGCAGCGCCTGCGCGAGGTCGCCGAGCGCGAGGGCTGTCCCATTGCCGTCTTGGCTCAACGTGCCGCCGATCTCGACTGGAAGCGGTTCGAGGGCATCACGAGCCTTGGCATCACCGCGGGCGCATCCGCGCCGGAAGTGATCGTCGAGGAGATCATGGGCGCGTTCGCAGAGCGCTACGAATTGCATGTGGAGACGGTCTCGGCCGCGGAAGAGAACGAGTTCTTCCCGCTGCCGCGTTCGCTGCGTCCCGACGCGGCGTAGATCCCATGGCGGTCTATACTGACGTCGCCGCCGAGGAGCTTGCGGAATTTCTAAAGGGCTACGACATCGGCGAACTGTTGTCCTACAAGGGCATCGCCGAGGGCGTCGAGAATTCCAACTTCCTGATGCACACGAGCCAGGGCGCGTTCATCCTCACGCTCTACGAAAAGCGCGTCGCGGTCGACGATCTGCCCTACTTCCTGTCGCTGATGGCGCATCTGGCCGGGCGCGGCGTTCGTTGCCCGCAGCCGGCCAGGAACCGCAAGGGGCAAGTGTACTCGACATTGGCCGGGCGGCCCGCGGCGATCATCAATTTTCTCGAGGGCATGTGGCCGCGGCGGCCGAATGCGGCGCATTGCGCAGGCGTCGGCGACGCGCTCGCCAAGATGCACCTTGCGGGCCAGGACTTTCCTCTTGTCAGGAACAACCCGCTGTCGGTGGCCGGCTGGCGTCCGTTGTTCGATCTCGCAGCAGGGCGCGCCGACAGCGTGCAGGCGGGCTTGCGCGACGCCATCGCGCGCGAATTGGAGCATCTGGAAAAGCATTGGCCTTTGGATTTGCCCGTCGGCGTCATTCACGCCGATCTGTTTCCCGACAATGTCTTCTTCCTCGGCGACAAGCTTTCCGGACTGATCGACTTCCCGTTCGCCTGCAACGATATCCTCGCCTACGACGTCGCGATCTGCCTCAACGCCTGGTGTTTCGAGCCGGATCATTCCTTCAACGTCACCAAGGCGCGCGCGCTGCTCAACGCCTATGGCCGCGCGCGCAAGCTGTCGCAATCCGAGCAGGATGCGCTGCCGCTGCTGGCGCGCGGGGCTGCGCTGCGTTTTCTTTTGACGCGGCTGGTCGATTTCCTCAACGTGCCGGCGGGCGCGCTGGTCAAGCCAAAGGACCCGCTCGAATATGCCCGCAAGCTGCGCTTCCAGCAGGGCGTCAAATCCTTGCGCGACTATGGCATTGCACCTCCCGGATGCGTCGTGTGAGTGAACGACCCCACGTGACCGTATTCACCGACGGCGCCTGCTCGGGTAATCCCGGGCCCGGCGGCTGGGGCGCTATCTTGAAATTCGGCGACGTCGAAAAGGAACTGAAAGGCGGCGAGCCGCACACCACCAATAACCGGATGGAGCTGATGGCGGCGATCTCGGCGCTGGAGGCGCTGAAAAAGCCCTGCGTGGTCGACCTCACCACCGACAGCCAATATGTCCGCCAGGGCATCACCGGCTGGATCCATGGCTGGAAGAAAAACGGCTGGCGCACCGCCGACAAGAAGCCGGTCAAGAACGTCGACCTGTGGCAACGGCTCGACGCCGCGCTGAAGACGCATCAAATCCGCTGGCACTGGATCAAGGGCCACGGCGGCCATGACGCCAACGAGCGCGCCGATCAACTGGCGCGCGACGGCATCGCCATGGCGCGGCTGAAGCAACGGGTGGGGGATTCCTAGAGCGGAATGAAACCCGCCATCTACCAACGCCCGTCAGGTCGCATCGACGACGAACATGCGTGCTTCCTGGGCCAGCCGGCGCTCCGCCTTGATCGGCGCGTACTCTTCCGAATCGTAGAAGGCCAGCGCCGCGGAGAGGCTCGGAAACTCGAACACGCCGGCGAGCGGCAAAGGCTTCTCTTCACCCTCCAGGACCTTCACGACCGGCCCGAAGTGCAAAATCCGCCCGCCCACCTCCTGCAGGGTAGCCTGAAAGCGCGGAAACAGGGCAGCCTGCCTGGCAGGATCGACAACCCGCATGTTGATGTGAACATAGGCTGGCATGGGATTCTCTAAATAGTGTATATACACTATTACTCTGTTGCGGGGTAGTCCAGCTTTGAGGGGGTTCATGCTGAGAGTTGCGCAGTTGAAGGAAATCGCCGTGGAGTGCCCCGGCTTTCGGGCGCGCGCCACCGCGCGAGCCGTTACGCGTTTCTTCAATGCGCGCTTTAGGCCGCTGGACCTCACCGGCGAGCAATTCAGCCTGTTGATCGGCATCGCAACCGCGCAAGGGACCACCGTGGCAGGCCTCGCCGCCGAGTCCGGCGTTGACGCCACGACGCTGAGCCGGAACGTGCAAAACCTCGAGAGGCGGAAGCTGGTTCGCGGCACCGGCCGTGGACGTGCCGGCAAACGGCTTGAGCTCACGAAAACGGGACGCCGTCTGCTGGAAGAAGCGGTTCCGCTGTGGCGGCAAGCCTACGCCGAGCTGACCGCGGCGCTCGGTGAAAACAGGCTGCGATCGGCCAACCGCGCGATGCGAGCCGTGGCCGACGCGGCGTCGTAGGGTGTGTTCCGCTTTCCCTCAACACCCACCGCTTGCAACAGTTCCGTCATGGCCGGGACATACGCTCGCGGAAGCGCCGCCGTTCTTCAAACGGCTATGCCCGGGCATGACGAGATCTCTTGGTGCAATCTGCTAAGAGGCTCTCAGAGCTGGCCCAGCAGCGTATCGCCGCCGGAAACCTCGACCTTGCCGGGCGCGGGTTCGCGGTTGAGCTTCTTGACCACGCCATCTTCGACCAGCATCGAGTAACGGTGGGAGCGGATGCCGAGCCCGTTGCCGGAAGCATCCAATTCCATACCGATCGCCTTGGTGAATTCGGCGTTGCCGTCGGCCAGGAAGGTCGCCTCGTCGCGCTGATCGGTGTCGCGCTTCCAGGCGTTCATGACGAAGGCGTCGTTGACCGAGACGATCGCAATGGTGTTCACGCCCTTGTCCTTGATCGCATAAGCGTTCAGGAAAATGCTCGGCAGATGCATTTTGTGGCAGGTGCCCGTGTAGGCGCCGGGCACCGCGAACAGCGCGACTTTCTTGCCCTTGAAGATATCGTCGGTCGTTCGGACCTGCAGGCCTTCCTCGGTCATCACGCGAAACTTGGCTTCCGGCAGCTTGTCGCCAACTTTGATCGTCATCGTCAATTCTCCTTGAATGTGCGGATGAGTCTTAAACCGGGCCTGACGTAGGTGCAATATTCGGCGCCACGGAAACGGCAATGGTGTGGCGCGTTCACTGTTATGTCATCCGGCCTGGGACCGGTCGCTGTCGAGGAAATCCCGCTCGTCTGCCGTAGTCGCGCGTCCGAGAATCTGATTGCGGTGAGGGAAGCGCCCGAACCGGCGGATGATATCGGCATGATGCTCGGCATATTTCAGGTTCTCAGTGTTGCCCGTCTTGCGGAACAGCTCGATGCAGCGCTGCTGGTCGGCCAAATTCTCCGAATGCATCAATGGCATGTAAAGGAATTCGAGCAGCGCGGGATCGATACGCAAGTCAACGCCGCGCTCGATAGCATCGATGGCGAGGCGCCTGGCCGCTGCATCTGTGGCGTAGGCGCTGGGGTCTTGCCGAAACATATTGCGCGGAAACTGATCCAGCACGATGGCCAGAGCCAGCGTGCCGTCATCGCTTGCTTGCCACGAATTCAGTTGACCTTCGGCCGCTGCCCGCCACAGATCGAGGAAGCGCCGGCGGACCTCATCATCAAAAGCCCCGTCGGCGGCGAACCAGCGGTCTGGCCCGGCTTCGCGCCAGAACGCCAGCACATCGGCTGGCGTGACGTTGTCCACCGCGCCCATCTGCCACTCACGCTCGTTGTTCAGGCCGCGGCCTTCTTCTCGTCGCGCAATTCGCGACGCAGGATCTTGCCGACATTGGTCTTGGGTAGCGAAGTCCTGAACTCGATCTGCTTCGGCACCTTGTAGTTGGTCAATTGCCCTTGGCAGAACTTGATGATGTCCTCAGTGGTGACGTTCGGATCCTTCTTCACAACAAAGGCCTTGACCGCCTCGCCGGATTTCGCGTCTGCAACGCCGATCACGGCGCATTCGAGCACGCCGGGGTGGCTCGCAAGCACTTCTTCGATCTCGTTGGGGTAGACGTTGAAGCCCGACACCAGGATCATATCCTTCTTGCGGTCGACGATCTTGGTGTAGCCGTCGGGGGTCATCACGCCGATGTCGCCGGTGCGGAAATAGCCGTCCGCGGTCATCACCTGCGCGGTCTCCTCCGGCCTGTTCCAGTAGCCGGCCATCACCTGCGGGCCCTTGGCGCAGATTTCGCCGGCCTCGCCGAGCGGCAGTTCGTTGCCGTCGTCATCGCGGATCGACAGATAGGTCGAGGAAACGGGAAGGCCGATCGTGCCCGAGAACTCGCGGGCCGTTGCCGGGTTGCAGGTCAGTGTTGGCGAGGTCTCCGATAGGCCATAACCTTCCGACAGCGTACAGCCGGTGACCTTCAGCCATTTCTCGGCAACCGATTTTTGCGTGGCCATGCCGCCGCCGTTCGAAATCTTGAGCTTGGAGAAATCGATCTTGTCGAAGCCGGGCGTATGCAGCAGGCCGTTATAGAGCGTGTTGACCGCGGGGAAACTGTTGACTTGGTATTTCGACAGCTCCTTGACGAAGCCTGCCATGTCGCGCGGATTGGGGATCAGAAGATTGACGCCGCCGGCCCGCACCGCCAGCAGGTAGCACGCCGTCAGCGCGAAGATGTGATAGAGCGGCAGCGCGCAGACGATGAAGATCTGATCGACATGCGGGGGCAGCGCTAGTGCCGGCTGCAGCCAGGCGTCGTTCTGCAGCACGTTGGCCACGATGTTGCGATGAAGCAGCGTCGCGCCCTTAGAGACGCCGGTGGTGCCGCCGGTATATTGCAGGAAGGCGACATCGTCGAGTGTGAGACCAGGCTTGTTGAACTTGAGGCCGCGACCGGCCGCGAGTGCGTCGTTGAAGGAGATCGCGCCCGGGATCGAATAGGCCGGCACCATCTTCTTCACCCGCCGCACCACCAGGTTGACGATCACGCCCTTGATGCCAAGCAAGTCGCCCATGCTGCCAATGATGACGTGCTTGAGCGAGGTTCTGCCCATCACCTGCTGCACCGTGTTCGCGAAATTCTCCAGCACGACGATTGCTTCGGCGCCGGAATCCTTGAGCTGGTGCTCGAGCTCGCGCGGGGTGTAGAGCGGGTTGACGTTCACCACAGCATAGCCAGCGCGCAGCACCGCCGCCGTCGATATCGGATATTGCAGGACGTTCGGCATCATCAGCGCGACGCGGGCGCCCTTCTTAAGACCCTTGCTCTGCAAATAGGCACCAAACGCGGCCGACATCTCGTCGAGGTCGCGGTAGCTGATCGACTTGTCCATGCAGATGAAAGCCTTGCGGTCGGCGAATTTCGCAAAGCTTTCTTCCAGTAACTCGACGAGCGACGAGTACTGAGATGGATCGATATCGGCGGGCACGCCGGCCGGATATTGCTTGAGCCAGATCCGCTCCATGGTATTTCCCCTCCGCTCTATTTCCCCCGTTCGGTGGGACGGGAGGCTTATTTTGGGCAGTATTGAGCAAGCCGGGCGCCGATGGCAAGCGGCCGGGCAGTATCGGCGTATTGTCGCTTATGGGCGCGAACGGTCGCAGGCCGACTGAACCCGCGTGGCCGCGTTAACCAGCCGGTTTGGTCTCGCCGCCGCTGCTCTTGCTGGTACTCTTGGGCTTGGAAGGCTTTGCCGCGGTCTTGGGCTTTGCCGGCCTGGTGTCGCCTGCGGCCTTGCCCGCGGCTGTATCCGGCTTGGCGCTGGCGTGCCTGGCCGGCGGCTTGGCGTCGGATTTGGCCTCGGCGGCGGCGTCCGGCTTTTTCGCCGCGATGCGCGACTTCTTGGCGTGCTTTACCGTCTGCTTATCGGCATCGGCGGCGACGGCCGCAATCAGCGCGGCGCCGCTCTTGGTCGGACCGGTATAGACGGGGATCGGCTCGGACGGCGCAGGGTCTGAGGCAAGCAACTCCGACGGCTTCGGCAAGGGCGCTTGCAGGCCGGCGGCGAAGAAGGTCATGCCGGTCTCGCCATTGCTTGGCGCCCCGGTGCTGGCGACCGTATCATCCTCATCGCTGGCCGGCCGCTTGTGCTTGCCGCCGCACATCTCGTCGCGCAGGTTCGGCGGCGAAGCGTCGATCGGCACCAGATTGTTGACGGTGCCGAGCGCAGGCCGCAGCCACGCCAGTCCATTGTTTGCAAAGCCGCGATCCAAGAGTTGGGCGGCCCGCACCGCCCGCATGGTGCCGGAGGAGGCGCCGAGCACGACTGCGATCAGCCGTCGGCCGTCGCGCGTGGCGGACGCCACCAGATTGTAGCCGGATGCGCAGATGAAGCCGGTCTTGAAGCCGTCGGCGCCCGGATAGCGTCCGATCAGGCGGTTGAAATTCTGCGTGACCTTGCGGCCGTAGCGGATCGAGGGGATGTGGACGAAATATTCGTATTCCGGCAGGTCATGAATGATGGCGCGCGCCAGGATCGCAAGATCGCGCGCCGAGGTGATCTGACCGTCCGCCGGCAGGCCGTTCGGATTGACGTAGCTGGTCTGCGTCATGCCGAGCTTCTGTGCGGTCTCGTTCATCATGGCCGAAAACCCGTCGACCGAACCACCGACGCCTTCGGCGAGCACCACCGCCATGTCGTTGGCCGATTTCACCAGCATCATCTTGAGCGCGTTGTCGACGGTGACCTGCGTGCCGGGCCGGAAGCCCATCTTCGACGGCGATTGCATAGCCGCGACCGGCGATACGCTCACGAGCGTATCGAGCGTGATCTTGCCATCCTTGACGGCCTTGAGCGTGACATAGGCCGTCATCAGCTTGGTGACCGAGGCTGGATACCACGGCACCGTCGCGTTCTCGGCCTCGAGCACCTTGCCGCTGTCGGCTTCTATCACCAGTCGCGCTTCCGCATGCGCAACGCGCGGCAAGACGCACGCAAGCACTGCGGCAACGACGATCCAGTTGAGCTGTGACTTGCGAAGCAACGGGAGAGAAAAATGCACTATTCCGATTCCGGTCTCTTTGAGACCCGCCTTAAAAAATTAAGGAGGTCCGTGACATGTGAAGTTCGGGTTTCAAGCGTGTCCGGCGCCGTCGCGCTACGGCTGATGCAAACCTATACCGGCTTGGTGGTCGGGAACAGAGGCTTGGTGGGATTAATTCCCTGGCGAAATAGGCTGAATTTCGGCAACACTAAATCTTGACATCGGCGTTCGCGCTTTGTGGCCGTTGAATGTTGGTTTGCGCGTTGGCCTGCACCATGAATTGGGCCCGCGCGAGTTCCGCGAAACGGCCGCCTTTTGCCACCAGTTCATCGAAAGTTCCACTTTCGATCACGCGGCCGCCGTCGAATACCAGGATGCGCGTCGCGTTGCGAATGGTCGAGAGGCGGTGGGCGATCACGAAAGTAGTGCGCCCCCTCATCACCTCGTCGAGTGCGGCGTTGACCTTGGCCTCGGTGACCGCATCGAGCGCGCTGGTCGCCTCGTCGAGGATCAGGATCGGCGGATCCTTCAACAGCGCGCGTGCGATCGACAGCCGCTGACGTTCGCCGCCGGACAGCATCCGTCCCCGCTCGCCGGCCGGGGTATCGAATTTATGCTCGCTGCGCTCGATGAATTCCAGCGCTTGCGCGCGCCCGGCTGCGGCCTTTAGCTCCTCGTCAGTGGCGTCGGGCTTGCCGACGCGCAGATTGCTCGCGATCGAGCGGTTGAACAACAAGGCCTCCTGAAACACCACGCCGATGTTTCGCCGCAATGCCGTGAGCTTCAGTCCGCGCACATCCATGCCGTCGATCTTGATAAAGCCAGATTGCGGATCGAACGCGCGATGCAACAGCGCGATCGCGGTCGATTTGCCGGCGCCGGTCGGCCCGACCAGCGCGACGGTCTGGCCGGGCAGCGCCACGAAGGAGAGGTCTTCAACCGCCGGGCGCTTGCCGTCATAGGAAAATGAGACGTCGCTGAATTCGACGAGGCCGGAAAGCCGCCCGGTATCGATCGCATCGGGACGGTCGCGCACCGCCGGCACCGCATCCAGCACGTTGAAGAATTCCTGCAGGCGCGGCGCTTCCATGAACACATTGTTGATGAAGGAGACCACTTGCTCGAGCTTCTGGATCAGCATGGTGGCGAAGGCAACGAACATCACGATCTCGCCGACCGAAGTTAAGCCCTGCTGGTGTAGCGCGATGCCGACGGTGAAGATTGCGAGCACGGTGATCGTGGTAGAGGCGCGGGTGATGACGGTGACCAGCGCCCACCACGACAGCACCGGCATCTGCACCGAGAGCAGCTTGTCGGCGACGAAGCGCAGGCCCTGCACCTCGGCGTCAATCCGCACGAAACTTTGCACCAGCGCCACATTGCCGAGCGCATCGGAAGCGCGCGCCGAAAGATCGCTGTAATGCTCCTCGACCTCGCTTTGCATGCCATAGGTCTTGCGTACCACGAATGTCGTCAGCACCGTGAACACCACGCAGAGCAGGAACAAGAGGATCGCCAGCCGCCAGTTGATATAGAGCGACATCGGCAGCAGCACGAGCACCGACATGATCGCGGCAAAATGCTCGCGGAAGAATCCGAGCCACAGCCGCCACAGGGAATCGGTGCCGTTAAGCATCACCTTCATCAGCCGGCCGGAATGGGTACCGGTGTGGAAGTTCAGCGGCAATTGCATGACGTGCTCGAAATAGCTCGTCAGCACCGCCTGGCGCTGGCGGTGTGCCAGCCGGTCGGCATGCAATGCCACCGCAGCGCTGCATCCAATGGTGAACAGGCCGAACGCGACCCATGCGAGCAGCAACGGCCAGGGCGACGACGATGCGAACATGCCCGTCGATGGTTTGCCGGAGAGGACATCGACGATGCGGCCGAACAGCACCGGTTCGGCGAATTGCGCGGCGGCCAGGCACAGGTTGGCGCCGGCGAGAATCCAGCCCAGCCGCGCCTCTCCGCCGAGCAGTTCAAGAACGCGGGTATAGAGGCGGAGCAGGGACATGCGTTGACAAGGCCGGCGCGGTGGAAGTGGCTCGCAAGGCCCATTCTAATCAGGGATCGCCGCGGAGATACAGCGCCTAATCAATGATTTGGAATTTGGTGACGATCGCACGCGAAGACCGGTGCCTGCCTTTGCGGAAGGTCGCGCGGCTCAGTTGATCAGCCGACTCGCGACCGGTGGCAGGAAGGAATCGTCGAAAATGTCCGCAGGCTGCGGCCGCTTCCTGAATTTGTGTTCTTCGCCGATCTGGTCGATCGAGCGATCGAGGCGGGCGGGGTCGATGCCGCCGAGACCGTCGCGTTTGACTTCGCTCGTCAGGATGTTGTCGGAAAGCACGGTGCGCAGCCGCTCCAGTTCGAGATCGCGCGATCCGTCATCCATCCGCCTCACGACCGCATCCACCGCGCGCGCCGGATCGGCGATGGTCAGATGGGTGCCGGCGATCACCGCGCGGACAAAGCCCTTGACCGCTTCGGGCTTGGCTATCGCGAATGCCGGATTGACGATCACGGCAAAGCCATAGGCCTCGCAGCCATAGTCGGCATATTTGAGCACCGCGAGGTCGCTTGCCGGTACGCCGCGGTCGCGCAGATTGACCGCGGCCAGATACGAGAAGGCGGCGACCGCGTCGACCTGGCCGGCGGAGAGGATCGGCTCGCGCACCGCCGCACTGATCCTGTTCAGTTTCACGCTCGCGAGCTTGATCCCGTTCTGTCGCGCTAAGGCCGGCCACATCCGGATCGAGAAATCGCTATCGGCGACGCCGACCGTCTTTCCTTCGAGGTCGGAGAGCGCATGGATGCCCCGGCTTTTGCGGGCGACGAACGCGTAGGGCGATTTGTTGAACAGCACGAACACCGCCTTGACCGGCGGCGCATTGGCCTGGTCGCGAAAACGAATCAGCTCATTGATATCGACCAGCGCGAGATCGCTGGCATCGGAGGCCACGCGCGCGATCGCGTCCGGCGATCCACTGGCGATATTGGTACTGACGGCGAGCCCCTCCGCGCTGAACAGGCCATGGTCCAGCGCCACCACAAAAGGGGCCGCGCTTGCTTCGAGCGGACGGTCGAAGGAGAACTGGATCGCGACCGGTTGCTTGGCTTCCTCGGCCGCCGCTCCAATGCAGGCCAGAACCATCAGGCCCGAGAACGAGGCCAATAGGCACCTGACAGCAATGGTCCTAATTGCGCGCATCTGACTACGCCGGGACCGGACCGGCTAGCGATGCCGTGCGGTCGTTCTTGAGAGGGTGCCTAGGCGTCGGCGAGCGTATTCTGGCCCAGCAAACCTGAACGGTCGATGAGTACCAAGGATCACGATTTCGGGGTCGCCATCGATCGCGGTGCTTGCATTCGCCCAAGGGAACCCAACATCAGCATCGGGGCTGGTGCCAGCGAGGCTCGTTACGGAGGATACGGAGATGTTTGCCCGAAAAGGTCTGTTTTCATCGCTCGGCCGGACGGCGGCCATGGTGACGGTCGCGGCGCTGGCGTTGACGGCGGTCGAGCCGTCGCTGGCCCGCGCGGGCTCAGCACCCTCGTCAAAGGGCCTCACCGCGGTCTACGGGACCAGCGGCGCCACCGACATCAGCGCGCGGCGCAGGTCGTACCGGGGCGGAGGCGCGGCCGCAGCGGCGGCGTTTGCCGGCATTGTCGGCACGGGCCTTGCGATCGCTGCAGCCCAGAACCGGCGCGCCTATTATGACGAATATTACGGCGGCGGTCCGGTCTATTACGGAGGTCCGGCCTATTATGGCGGCGGTGCTGCCTATTATGGCGACCCCTCCTACGGCGACAACGGCTATGGGATGACCACGCCTTACGTGAACGGCCATCCGATCGCTGGCTGGTAATTCCCCGCAAATTTGCGGACTGAATTAATCCGCTGGTCACCGCGGCCAGCGGATTTTTTCTTTTTGGCGCCCGCCGTTAACGCGCGCGGCATCGGTTTGGACTAGCATCTGCATCTATGAATGATTCGCTTGAGCGGCTTTATCTGGCGGTGCTCGCGGCCAAGGATCTCGATCCGGCAACGTCGCGTACGGCCCGGCTGTTTCAGCGTGGCCCCTCCCAGATGTGCAAGAAGCTCGCCGAAGAAGCCATCGAAGTCGTGATCGACGCCGTCAATGGCGACACTCCGGCGGTGGTCCGCGAGAGCGCCGATCTGCTCTATAATCTCACTGTCCTGTGGGCGTCGGCGGGCGTGCGGCCCGAGGACGTCTGGCGCGAAATGGAGCGGCGCGAGCTCCTGCTCGGGATCGCCGAAAAGCTGCCCAAATCGGCTGTGAAGCTGCTGCCAAAAGCCGCAGCCCCGCGGGTCGCGCGGCGACCAATTGTCGCGCTCGAGCGAAGCGGCCTGCGCAAGCGCCACTGATTTCCCCCGAACTTGCGGCATTCCGGCCATGGACAAATCGGTCCCATGGTGGTTCATCGCGCCATGCTCAAACGGATTTATGACTGGTGTATCAGCGCCGCGCACAAGCCGTACGCACTCTGGATCATGGGAGCGGTGGCGTTCGCGGAAAGCTCGTTTTTTCCGGTGCCTCCGGACGTGATGTTGATTCCGATGTCGTTGGCGCGGCCGGAGCGCGCGTGGCTCTACGCCTCGATTTGTACCGCGACGTCGGTGCTCGGCGGAATGCTGGGCTACGCCATCGGCGCGCTGCTTTATGATTCCGTCGGACACTGGCTGATCCAGTTTTACGGCCTTGGGGGCAAGGTCGAATCCTTCCGCGCCTCGTACGCGGAATGGGGCGCAGTGATCATCCTGGTGAAGGGGTTGACGCCAATCCCCTACAAGCTCGTCACCATCACCTCGGGCTTTGCAGGCTACAACGTCGGGCTGTTCGTCCTGTGCTCGATCGTCGCGCGCGGCGGCCGCTTTTTCATCGCCGCGATCCTGCTCAATCGCTATGGCGAGTGGATCAGGGTGAGGATCGAGCGGCATCTTACGCTGTGGGTGACGATCGGGGTTGTCGTGCTGATCCTCGGCTTCGTCGTCGCCTATTTGCTGCTCTGAGATGGTCACGCGGCGCTTTGCCGGGCCACGCCTTAAGGATACGCTCGCCGTCATGATGGCTCGATCCGCTAATTTCACCGCGCGGTCCATGACGGCTATCGCGACCGCCGGCGCGGCGTTATCGATGATCGTAGTTGCGGCAAGTGCCTGCTGGTCGCAGGGGACGCAAGGGACGCAAGGGACGTCAGCCCCGCCGGCGCTCGGTGTCCGCGAGCCGCCGCCGCAGGCTGCGCCTCCGCCGAACGAAGGCGTGCCGCCGCCGGCGCGCGAAGAGAAGCCGGGCCTGATCAACGAAGTGGGCAAGCTGTTCGAGAAATCGCTCTCGATCCTGCCGAAAATAAAGAGCCCCAGCGAGACCATCGACGATCTCAACGCCCGCGCCAAGGATGCCGGGGAAAGCTTGTCGAACCTGGCCAAGCCATCCACCATGGTGACGGGGCGCTCGGTGTGTCCGGTTGCCGCCAACGGCGCCCCCGACTGCAAGATCGGCGCCGACAGGCTTTGCCAGAGCAAGGGCTATAAAGAGGGCTCGAGCCTCAACATGGATTCCGCCGAGACCTGTTCGGCGAAGGTGTTGATTCCCGGCCGCGCGCGAAAGCCGGACGACTGCCGGACCGACAATTTTGTCACCCGCGCCATGTGCCAGTAGCGGCCACGTTCGCTCAAGCGCGATGGCTTTGACGCGAGCCGGCGTGCGGGGCGAGGGAGAGATGGTCCATCGCCGCGGCGCCGACCTAAGCTCTTTGTTCTATTGCGTCGCCATCTCCGCGCTGATCGGCGATCCGAATAGCTCGCCATGTTCACCGTTGAACCGCGACATCTGCATCTGTTCGATCGGGAAATAGTCGGTAGCGCTGGTATTGATCCTGATGCCCGGCAACAGCAAGCCGAGCTCGAAATCCTTCAGGTTTGCAGCCTGTTTCATGATGTTCTCGCGCGTCAGCTCGTCGCCGCATTGCTTGAGCACCTGGACCATGGTTTGCGCCGTCGCATAGCCATAGACGCTGAACGTGCTGGTTTTGTCCCCTTCGGGGAAATACTTGTCCATGAAGGCGGCCCACTCCCTGATTGCGGGGTCGTCCTTCCAGGCTGGATCGGTCGGATCCTTGATGTAGTTGGATGACAGCACGCCCCTGGAGTTTTCAAGGCCGGCGGGCTTGAGCACAGAGCCGACAGAGTTCGAGACGCTGGCAAGGAACAGCGTCGGCTTCCAGCCGATCTCGGCCGCCTTGCGGATCGCTTGCGCCGCGAATTTGGGCGAGGCCTCGTCGAAGAATATATCGGCGCCAAGCGTCTTCAGCGTCACCACCTGGGAGTCGACCGTGGGCTCCGAGGGATCATAGGGCAGTTCAGCCACGATCATGCGCTTGGCGGCCTCGGGACCGAGCCCGTCCTTCAGGCCCTTGAGATAGTCGCGGCCGGAATCGTCGTTTTGATAGAGCACGCCGATCTTGCCTTGCGGCAGGTTCCGCAGGATGTATTTCGCGTAGATGCGCCCCTCGGTCTGGTAGGTCGGCTGCCAGCCCATGGTCCAGGGGAAATTCTTCGGGTCGCCGAATTTTGTCGCGCCGGTGGCGACGAAAAGCTGCGGCACTTTCTTCAGGTCCAGATATTTCTGGATCGCATTGTTGGTCGGCGTGCCCAGGCTCTGGAAGATCAGCAGCACCTCGTCGCTTTCCACGAGCTTGCGCGCTTGCTCCACGGTCTTGGGCGGGCTGAAGGCGTCGTCGTAGGAGATGAAATTGATCTTGCGGCCGTTGATGCCGCCCTCGTCGTTGAGCTTCTTGAAGAACGCGGCCTGGGTCCGCCCGATCAGCGCATAGGCCGACAGCGGACCGCTATAGGGCATGATGTTGCCGATCTTGATTTCGGTATCGGAAGCGCCGGGATCGTATTTCTTTTCGGCCGTGGCGGGGTGTATGCCGACGGCAATGCCTAGCAGTACCGACGCCAGTAAAGGGATTTTCCTCTGCGCCATCTCGGCCTCCCCGTATGTCGCCGGCTGTGCGCCGATCTCGGGACAGTTTATGGTTCGGTGGCCTGGCGAGTCCACCGATGAAAACGGTCGGCGGGCAGATTTATCCGCCGCGGCGACTGGCTCCTTTACTTGCCGTCGCCGATTGCATTCTTGGCATGATGTCTGGCATCTTTAGGCCCGCGCATCGCAATCAGCGCGCCGATCAACGAAAAGGATTTGTCTGCCCATGTCCATGCCTGCCTTGTTCAAGGGCCGTCTGTCCATTCCGGTGATCGGTGCGCCGCTGTTCATCATTTCCGTGCCCGATCTCGTGATCGCGCAATGCAAGGCGGGCGTGGTCGGAGCGTTTCCGGCGCTGAACGCCCGTCCGCCCGAGCTGCTCGACGAGTGGCTGGCGCGCATCGGAGAAGAGCTTGCCGCGTACGACAAGGCGCATCCGGAAGCACCCTCGGCGCCGTTTGCGGTCAACCAGATCGTGCATCGCTCGAACAACCGGCTCGAGCACGATCTCGCACTTTGCGAGAAGCACAAGGTGCCGATGATCATCACTTCACTCGGCGCGCGCGAGGAGCTCAATCAGGCCGCGCATCGCTGGGGCGGCATCGTTTTCCATGACGTGATCAACCAGAAATTCGCGCACAAGGCGATCGAGAAGGGCGCCGATGGCCTGATCCTGGTATCGGCCGGCGCCGGCGGCCATGCCGGCGTGATATCGCCGTTCGCCTTTGTCGCGGAGACGCGGCAATGGTTCGAAGGGCCGATCGCGCTGTCGGGCGCGATCGCCAATGGTCGTGCGATCCGCGCAGCGCGCATGCTAGGTGCCGATTTCGCCTACATCGGCTCGGCCTTTATCGCCACCAAGGAAGCCAACGCGGTGGAAGGCTACAAGCAGATGATCACCAATTCGTCCGCCGAAGACATTGTCTATTCGAACCTCTTCACCGGCGTGCATGGTAATTATCTGAAGCCCTCGATCATGGCGGCCGGCATGGATCCGGACAATCTGCCGACCTCCGACCCGTCGAAGATGAGCTTCGGCACCGACGCCTCCGGAGAGCGCGCGAAGCCAAAGGCCTGGAAGCAAATCTGGGGCTCGGGCCAGGGCGTCGGCAGCGTGGCCAAGATCTTGCCCGCCGCCGAATTGATCGGACGCTTCAAAAAGGAATACGACGGGGCCTTCGATCCGCCATTGTGAGGCGGAGCGCCGGGCGAACGCTTGGCCGCTACGCTCGATAGTCCTGATTTCTAGATCGTGATGGTTTTGAGTTGGTGCGGCGCGGGCAGTCTAGTCACCTCGCCCCGCTTGCGGGGAGAGGTCGAAGCCGAAGGCTTCGGGTGAGGGGGACTCTCCGCGAACACATCTCTCAGCGTCATCGCGGAAGCAGCCCCTCACCCATAGCCGATGCTTCGAATCGGCGTTCTTCTATTATAGAGGGAGGACGGCGGCCGTAGGCCGCCTACGCCTCTCCCCGCAAGAGCGGGGCGAGGGAGAAGCGGCCACTTCGCTTCACTAAACCCATCATACTATTCCAGCTCGAAGGACTGGTACTTCCCGCTGTCGTCGATCGCCGTGCCCCAGATTTTGTGCGACGCCTGGTGTTCGGCGCGGCCAAAGGTGAGGGGAGCGCCGAGCCCGAGATCGAGATTGCGGGTATTCTCCAGAACGTCGATCAGCTTTTCGGTATCGAGCTGCGGACCGGTGCGTTTCAGCGCCTGGATCAGGACGTTGGCGGCAACATAGCCTTCGAGCGAGACGTAGTCGGGCGACTCGCCGGGAAAATATTTCGCAAGGGCGTTCTTGTATTCGAGCACGGCGCTCGAATAGCCGCCGACCGCCGGCACCACCTGGGTCACGATGATGCCGCTGGCATAGCGCGGTCCAAGCAGCATCAGTTCTTCGGCGAGCGAGGTAGAGCCCACGAACGACACGTTCGAATAGATCATCCCGGGAAACTGATCTTTCGTCTTCTCGATGAACTTGGCGGCGGCGCGATAGGATGCAACCATGACCACCGCCCTGACCTGGAGCTTTTGCGCCTTCAACTGATTGACGGCATCGTCGACATCAACAGTGTTGCGCTTGTAGTTGAGCCGCAGAATGGCGGCGTCGTTGAGGCCGAGCGCACGAAATGCCTTGGCGACGCCCGCAAAGCCCGCATCACCATAGGAATCCTGCTGGGCGAAGACCGCGATTTGTTTCGGCTGCAGCCGGCGCAACTTGATCAGATAGTGCACGACCGCGGCGGTTTCCTCCGCGTAGCTCGCGCGATAGTTGAATACATAACGATCAGGGGGATCGTTGCGCAGGATATTGGCACCTGTGAAAGCGCCGAAGAACAAGGTCCGCCGCTCCAGCGCGAAGGGTACAGCGACGGCTGCGGTCGGCGTTCCGACATTGCCGATAAAGCCGAATACCTGCTCCTTGTCGTAGAGCTGTTTCATCGCGTCGGCAGTGCGGGACGGTTCATAGCCGTCATCCGCCGAGATCAGCTTGAGCATCCGGCCTTCCACGCCGCCCGCGTCGTTGACCCGGTTGAAAGCGGCGTCGATCCCGAGTTTCATCTGACGTCCGAGTTCTTTGGTCGGACCAGAAAACGGTCCGACCATTCCGAACCGGATTTCGCTGGCCGTGACGCCGCGCGCGGTCGAAGTGGGAAGGGGCTGCGGCACCGGCGCCGTGGGCGCGGTGGCGGCAGTTGCCGAGGACGGCGCGATCACAGCGGCCAGCGAGGGTGACGACGGCGCTTTGCCGGCGAGCGACTGTTCGAGATCCGCAAGCTGGCGCTCCGCCAATTTGCAATCGGTGCGGCCCGCGGTCACCGCATTGCGGCCGTCCGTGACATAGCGATCGAGCAGCCGTGAAAGGTCGTCGCGTTCAGCCTCGTTGGACGCGGTTTCCCTGATCACCTGCTGGAACTTGTCAGCGATAAATTGGACTCGCGGACGCGCGATATCCGGACATGCCGACGCCGAACCGATGATCGGTCCGACGCGGCCCGCCAGGTCGCGTACCACATTCGCATTGTCGCCGGTTGCCGCAGTCGCGCTACCGGCGAGCAGGGCGCCAAGCATCGCGGCCGCCATCCAGCGGGATCGCGAGCTTCGCACGACGGTCATGTTGGACCCGATATCAGGCATCATCGCTGTTTCCATGTTTGCCGTTTAATTTTTGGCCGCTTAATTTATTGAGATGTTTCGCCGGTGTTGGCTTTCTGCCGCCACTGCATGAATTGCTGAAGCGCCTTGTCGGACTGCTCGTGTGTGGTCGCGTCCTGACCGGCTTCGGTCGATGTCAGAAGTCCGCGAAATTCGGCGAGCGCCGGCTTCGATCCGGCCTCGGCCTGCTGCGGCTGCGCGGTTTTCAGCGACTGCACGGCTGCGGCAAAGGATGCGCCGGCTTCCTGCTCCTGCGAAGCGTGGACCATCAAGACGACGAACAGCGCCGCCAGCGCCGAAACGCCGATCGCGGCGGCCCCGAACAATGCCTTGCGGCGATCGACATGATCGCGCGCGAGCGCCGAAACCTCTTGCATGACCTCGGGGTCGAGCGAACGGGGCAGGGGCTGGTAGACCGAATTCGTTGGCACCTCCGAATTGAACAATTGCTCCGGCTTCTCACGCACTCGGCGCGGCGCATAGTAAAGTGGATCGTTCGGGGTGGGCTGGTCTTGCTCCAAGGCACTCATACGCTACTCCTCTGACGCCTTTTTTAGGCTACTTCCCTGACTGTTTTCGAAAGCTTCCAGGCAAAATGCGGCCGCCACGGAAAAATCCGCGGACGTCCCAATCGAGCCGCAAACACTGGCTGAAGAACTCGAATCAAAATGTCGGGATGCCCATCGACATCACTCGACTTTCGAGGCTGCGCCGTCCCCACCCATCCCATTGCCCGTCCCCGGCAAATATCCGCTACGCAAGCGGATATGGCGTTCCCCACGCGGCGGACACCATTATGACGTGATGGAATCCGCGCGCGACATTATTAAGTTCGAATCACGGCAGAACTGAGTTGAGTTTTTGTCGCCTAACAAGTTCCCTTAACCGATCGTAAATTTTCGCATGGCACTAAGGCTTTTTTTGCAGCCATTAACCCCGCATTAACCACGGGCGCCGATTTTTAACCATTCAATAAGAAAGGCTGAGTCGATCGCCATGGACGCAAACGCCGAGCCCACACGCCAACTGGTTCGTCTGCGAGGCCGCTCCTATGTCGCGTTCGTCTTTTGTCCGGCAGTGCCGATCATCGAGTGGCTGGAAGAGATTGATGCCACGCTCGCCCGCTCACCGGGCTTCTTCGTCGGCAAGCCTGTGGTGCTCGATCTGTCCGCGGTGGATCTCAGCCGGCCGGCGATCGCGCACCTGGTTCTCAGCCTCGAAAAACGTAACATTCGCATCCTCGGCATCGAGGGCATCGAAGCCGCGCGGCTTACGCCCAGCATGCCGCCGCTTTTGACCGGCGGACGACACTGCGCGGTTCAACACGTCCAGCCGGAAAAGCCCGAAGTCAAGCCGCCGCCGACATCGCTGCTGCTCGACAGCCCGGTCCGTTCCGGTCAATCGATCGTCTTTCCCGACGGCGACGTGACGGTGCTGGGATCGGTCGGCTCAGGCGCTGAGATCGTCGCCGGCGGCTCCATCCACATTTACGGAACGCTGCGCGGCCGCGCGATGGCGGGCGTCAACGGCAACTCGTCGGCGCGGATCTACTGCCAGAAGATCGAGGCCGAGCTTCTGGCGATCGATGGTTTCTACCAGACCGCGGAAGAGTTGGACGAAGCGCTGCGCAATCGGCCGGCGCAGGCTTGGCTCGAAGGCGAAATCATGCGGATCACGCCGCTCAACTGATATTTAGAGGAGGTAACGAATGGCCAAAGTGCTGGTTGTGACGTCGGGCAAGGGAGGTGTCGGAAAGACTACCTCCACGGCTGCGATCGGTGCGGCGCTCGCGCAAGCCGGGCAGAAAGTCGTTGTGGTCGATTTCGACGTTGGGCTGCGCAACCTCGACCTCGTCATGGGCGCCGAACGACGGGTCGTGTTCGACCTCATCAACGTCGTGCAGGGCGTCGCAAAGCTGCCGCAAGCCCTGATCCGCGACAAGCGGCTCGAAAATCTCTGGCTGTTACCGGCATCGCAAACCAGGGACAAGGACGCGCTGACCGAAGAGGGTATCGGGCGTATCATTGATGAATTGCGAACGAGCTACGACTGGATCATCTGCGACAGCCCGGCGGGTATCGAGCGCGGCGCGACGCTTGCCATGCGCTTTGCCGACGAGGCGATCATCGTCACCAACCCCGAGGTCTCCTCGGTGCGCGATTCCGACCGCATCATCGGCATGCTCGATTCAAAAACCGTCAGAGCCGAGAGGGGCGAGCGCATCGAGAAACATGTCCTGATTACCCGCTACGATGGGGCGCGGGCGGCGCGCGGCGAGATGCTGTCGATCGAGGACGTGCTCGACATCCTCGCGACCCCGCTGCTCGGCATCATTCCCGAGAGCCAGGACGTGCTGCGGGCCTCGAACGTCGGCTCTCCAGTAACGCTGAACAACCCCGCCAGCACGCCGGCCCGCGCCTATATCGATGCCACCCGGCGCCTGTTGGGCGAAACAGTCGCGATGACGGTGCCGGTGGAGCGCGCAGGGCTGATGAACCGCTTGCTGGGTCGGAGGGCTGCATGAACATGTTGCGGCTTTTTTCCAGCCGTCCCGTCCCCGCCCCCGCCCCCGCTTCGGCGCCGATCGCACGGGAACGGCTGCAAATCTTGTTGGCGCATGAACGAGGAATGCGAGGTCAGCCCGACCTTCTGGTACGGCTCCGCGACGAAATTCTCGCGGTGGTTTCGCGGCATGTTGTACTCGATCCGGAGAAGGTTATTGTCAGGATGGACAGGCGGGAGCACGTGGCGACGCTGGAAGTCGATATAGAGTTGCCCAACGGGCTCGAACCGCCGCTCGCGGCCGCGAGCTGACCATCGCCGAACTCCATTGATCGTGCCGTGGGGTGATCATGACCGTGAGCCGGCCTTCGCTTCCAATGACCGGCGGTTGCTCGTGCGGGGCGATCCGCTACGAGATCGCCTCGTTTCCGCTATTGCTCTACACGTGCAACTGCACGAATTGTCAGCGGATTTCCGGCAGTGCGTTTGCGCTGAACATGCCGGTGGCGACCAAGGGCTTTCGGATTGTGAAGGGCGAGCCGAAAGGCTGGCACCACAAGTCGCCTTCGGGCGCGGACGTGACGTCCTGGTTCTGCGGTGAGTGCGGTGCGCGCATTTACGGCGAGCGCAAGAGCCGTCCGGAATCCATCAACCTTCGCGCCGGCACGCTCGACGACACGACATGGCTGGTCCCGGTGGCGCACATGTTCCTGCGCAGCGCGCAGCCATGGGTTCTGCCCGCGGCCAACGCCGAATGCCATGAGATCGGGCCGGATGATTACCGGCCGCTCGCGGAAAAATGGCGCGCGATGTGGCCGGAATTCTTTCGGCAAGATTAGCGGCTCTCGGTTTCGAAAGATCGATGGAACCTTCGCTCATTGCGATGCGTTCCAGGCGGTGAACTGAATTCGCGAATAAGCCATGACCGGAATCCTCCCACGCTCCCGATCCAACATCGGTGTCCGCATTCTGCTGGTCGGCGCGGCCGCGGGCTTAGCCGTCGCGATTTTCAATTTTTTGTGGCGCGGCAACGGGATCCACGGCACCGCGGGCGCGCTTCTGGTCGTCATCTCATCGGCCTTGATGCTCGCCGCGAGCTGCGCACTGGTCTTTTCTGATCGTATCGGCCGCGGGTTGCGCGGCACACTCGTGGTCCTGATCGCTCTCGACATTCTCGGCACCGGCCTCGCCGCGTACTTCCTGGAGGCCGCCTGGTTGATCGCGGCCATGGCGGTGGCGCTGATCGGCTGGCTTGTGCACCTCGCGTCCGGCCCGACATCGCGCCAATCACCGCGCGATTCCATGGCTCAGAAAGGTGCAGAATGAAACCCCCCGCCGTTCGCAGTCTGATCGGTGCGCTCTGGTGCCTGCTTGTCGCGTCGAGCCCCGCATGGCCGCAGGATGCCTCCCAGCAACCGCCGCCGGGCCAGCCGCCCACTCCATCGGAACAGATCGTCGGCGCAACGCATTACGACGGCTGGTACACCTTCAACGGCAATCTGGAGAACCAGAAATATTCCCCGGCCGATCAAATCAACCCGCAGAATGTCGGCAAGCTGGAGAAAGCCTGGGAAGTTCACACCGGCGACGTCTCCGACGGCAGCGGGAAGACGCCGCTTACCGACTGGTCGGCGACCCCGCTATTCGTCAACGATACGATCTATGTCTCGACGCCGTTCTATCGCGTGTTCGCGCTCGCGCCCGATACCGGCGAGGTCAAGTGGACCTATGATACCCACGCGGTTCTCGAGGCTTTGACCCAGCCGGATTTGAAAACGCGTGGCGTCGCCTATTGGCAGGCGGCGGCGCCGCAACCAGGCACGCCATGCCAGAAGATCGTCTACGTCGGCACCATGGATGCCAAACTGCACGCGGTCGATGCGGACAGCGGCAAGAAATGCGAGGGCTTCGCCAATGGCGGGGTTCTCGACGTCAACCAGTGGAATACGACCAACAACAAGTGGCCGCTCTCGCTGCTACAGCCGCCGACCGTGTACAAAGATACGCTCTTCATCGGTTGGGCGGGCAGGGACTGGACCGACGCGGTGGATCCTCCGGGCACCGTGTTCGCGGTCAACGCGCAGACCGGCAAGTTGAAATGGGTATTCAACGCCCTGCCGGACGAAGTCGTCCATAAGACCGGCACGTCGAATGTTTGGGCCAGCATGTCGCTCGACGGCGAACACGGCATTCTCTACCTCCCGGTCAGTTCGCCGAGCCCGAATTTCTACGGCGGAGATCGCAAGGAAGAGCTTCCGCTCGCTACCTCGGTTACCGCGCTCGATGCCGATACCGGCAAGGTGTTGTGGAGCCGGCAAATCGTGCACCACGACCTCTGGGACTACGACACCGACTCACCGCCGGTGCTGGTGGACATCAACAAGGATGGCAGGACAATTCCTGCGCTGGTGCAGTCGAGCAAGATGGGAATATTCTTCGTGCTCAACCGTCTGACCGGCGAGCCGGTCTACCCGATCGAAGAAAGAAAAGTGCCGCAGTCGGATGTTCCCGGCGAGCAATCCTCGCCGACCCAGCCCTATGCGGCGACGCCGGAGCCGACCGTGCCCGACCGCTTCCCCGGCATTTCAGGGCTCGCCGACATCCTGAGCTTCGGCGAATGCAGCCGCGTCATGAAAGGCCTTCGCTACGATGGCCGTTACACGCCGCCAAGCCTGCAGGGCACTCTGGCCTATCCGTCCACCGCAGGAGGTGTCGAATGGGGCGGCGGCGCCGTCGATCCGCGCAGCGCGATCTACGTCGTCAACAGCTCCTATGTGGCGCAGATCTATCAATTGCTCGAGCGCAGGGATTACGAGGAGAGGGCGAAGAACGGCTCGTCACAGGAATATTTCCCCCAGACCGGCGCGCCTTACGGCTTCTACCTGCGCACCTTTGTCAATTTCCTCGGCATGCCCTGTTGGGATCCGCCCTATGGCACGCTGTCAGCCTACGATCTCAACAGCGGCAGGCTGCTGTGGAAGAAACCCTTTGGCGAGGTCCAGCAATGGGGCTTCTACATGCCGCAATCCTGGGGTTCGGTGACGATCGGTGCGCCCCTGATCACCAAATCGGGTCTTATCTTCATCGGAGGGTCGATGGACGCGCGGGTTCGCGCGATCGATCTCAAATCGGGAGAGGTGGTATGGCAAGCGCTGGTCGACGCGCCCGCGGTCGCAAATCCAGCGACCTACATCTACAAGGGAAAGCAGTACGTTGTGTTTGTCGCCGGCGGCAACGCGATCCTCAAGCCGCAGGCGTCCGATCAGGTCGCCGCCTTTGCGCTCAAATAGAGCCGAGCGCGAGAGCGCGGGACATGCCATCTCGGGCGTGACCGAGGTGCTTTCCGTAGACGATCTCGGCGCGCGGACCATGGCGGAGTATCGCTGCGGCAACAACTCGCACGCGTGATCTGATTTCCGCGTCGCGGTCTGCCGACTTAACCCGCCCTTAACCATCCCATTCCAAGAATTCGGACCAAGGCCGTTCACCGAAGATGGGGGCGTCGCCAATGGAAACAGAAGGGATGCGTGATGGAATTTGAGACGCTTTTTGCAAAGACTCCGGCGACGATCGAGGAGATCAAGGCCCGGGTGAGTTACGCGCTTGCGCGCCATCCGCTCTGCCGGAATGTGCGGTTCGATATCGTCAGCGTGCCCCGCACCTCAAGGGGCGGCAACTGGACCATCAGCCTGCAGTCGGTAGAGCCGCGCGCGCTGTGGGAAGCCTCCGATATCGTGGCCGACATCCAGGCCGCCTACGATCTTTCCGCCGCAGCCTGATTTGCGGCGGTTCCAGCACGATTTCCCACAATTTTCGTATCGCGGCGGCACGGTTAAGCCTTAATTGCCGTTCAGTTTTCTGCAAATTAAGCCGCGCTTGGGGCGCGGTTAGGGGAGCACTGTTTGACCAAAGCCGTCACTATCATTGCGATGACTTGTTTGCTCGTGGCGGGGGCTGCGGCCACCAGCATTCTCGGCCGCGACAGCGTGCCCGCGGCGGGCATTGCAACGGAACCGGCGGTCGTCAACAGCCCGGTCGTCGCCAATCGCGAAAACAAATCCGACAAATTGAGCGTGATGAAGCTCGCGCTCGCGTCGTTCGAGCCCCCGCAGACGACCGCCAGCTTCAGCGAGCCGCTGCGCCAGGCCTATGCGGCGAGCTCGTCCGCCGACATCGAAGCGGCGAAAGTGGTAACTGCGCCGGCGCTGCCGGTCGCGCCGGCTGTGCCCGCGAAACCCAAGGCCGCGAGCAAGCCGCCGCCGCAGAAAACCTACGCGCTGCTCAGCGACGTCCAGATCGCCGGCATCAAGGAACGCTTAAGACTTTCGGCCTCGCAGGAATCCTACTGGCCGGCGGTGGAAACCGCGCTACGCGCCGTGGCGCGCAAGATCCACGCCACGCGCCAGACCGATCCGAACGCGGGTCCGCCGATCGATCCGGACTCGGCGGAGGTGCAGGAACTGAAATCGGCCGCGATGCCGCTGTTGTTCCAGTTGCGCGAAGACCAAAAGGACGAGGTGCGCAAGCTCGCCCGCATCATCGGGCTTGAAAAAGTCGCCGCGCAGATTTGAGCGCGGCGCGCACGTTTCAACTCTGATTTCACTCATTAGATCGCAGCCAGGGCTCACCCGCCGTGGGCTTCCACGACCTTGCGGCAGGAGACGGAGAGCTGCGCCTTGTTGTTGCGCAGGCACGCCTGCATCTGCGGTGGCTTGCCGACGAACTGCGAGCACAACGATTCGGCATCGCTGCGACAGGCCATCTTCTCCTGCATGCTCGGCGCAACTTGCGCCATGGCCGGGGACAGGCCCGCCAGCAAGAAGACACTTGCGATCGCGGACGAGAGTTTCACTGACTTTTTCACGGGGTTCACCTTTCCAAGAGTTCATGTGGGGCTTTGTGATTAAGCGCGGCGAACATCGTCGAGGTGGCGCCCAGGGTCCATGCCATGTTCATGGCATCCGGCAATCCCTGCAAAATAGCGGTCTTCAGGCCTGAAACGATGGAATCTGCCCTTCGCGGCCGACCCCCCATCTTCATGGCATATCGCAGCATCCAGCCATGGCCCATGTACATCCGCGTCGGCTGCGAAGACCAATCGGTCCGTCGCAAGGCCGCCTGAAACAGGAGAGATACCATGTCGAACAAATCAAAATGGGTGAGTGCTGCCGTCGCCCTGACGGCCCTTTCAACGCTGGCGACGGTTTCGCTGACCGCTGCGCCCGCCGAGGCGGCGGTGGTTTATTGCAAGACCGCCGGCGTGCCGCAAGGTTGCGTGGTTCGCACCGCCCCCGTTGTCGTGGCGCCAGTTCGCGTTGCCCCCATCGCTCCCGTCACCGTGCGGCATGTCGGTTATACCCGCGTGACCCCCTATGGCGTGCGGCACGTCGGCTACACCCGCGTGCGCCGCTGATGATCGGCGCGGCTCAAGCGCCGGCGGCGTCGCTATCCGGAAAGCGGCGAGGCAGTGTCAGCCTCACGCGCGTGCCGCCGGCGGTCGAGACCAAATCGAGTACCGCGCCGCAGCGTGCGGCGCGGCTTCGCATGTTGCGCAGGCCGCGCGCCGCTTTCTGACCGAGCGCGGCGGCTGCGCCATCGCCCGTGAGCGCAAATCCGTTGCCGTCGTCTTCGACGCTGATGCAGCCATAAACGCCCGACGCGTCGGTAAGGGTTTCGATGGTGACCATGATGCGGCGCGCGCGAGCATGCTTGACGGCATTGGTCAAAGCCTCATCCAGAAGCCGCACGATCTGGATGACGTGCCACGGCCGCAATTCGGGATAGACCGGCAGGCCCTGTGGCGACACCGCTCGCCAGTCCAGCGCGATATCATGCGGACGCAACTGCGCGGTGGCGCGCTCGCGCCACGATCCGAGCGCCAGCATCAGGTCGCCGCCGATGTCGTCCATCGAATCGATGACAAGGCGAAGATCCTTTAGCGCCGCTCGGGCCGCTTCGCCGATCGGCGCGCCCGCCTCGCCGCGTTCGCTGAGCGCGACGATGCTGACGAGCTGGCCGCCCAATCCGTCATGAAGGTCGCGCATCAACCGCGTGCGCTCCAGCGCCAGTGCCGCGGCGCGGGCGCGCTCCTCCTCGCGGGCGAAGCTCGCCTTCAATTTGTCCTCGGCCTGGCGCACCTGGGTGACCAGGCGGGCGGCAAAGCCGTCGACCTGATTGAGCGCGCGGGCAAATCGCCAGGTCAGCCCGGCGCCGATCGCGACCAGCAGCGCCGAATAGGACAAGCGCGCGACGAAGATCCGCCCGTCGGGCGCGATCTGGAGCACCGAGAGCATGTCGCGAATCCAACAGCTCAACACGATCGTGACGGCGCAGCCCAGCACGAAGCTTGCAACGTCGTGTCGCTTCAACACCGACCGCGCGACGATCAGCGCCAACAGCACCAGATAGAGACCAATTGTCGGCACGCCAACGAATAGAAAGAATTCGCTGATCAGCGCCTGGTCTCCGAACAGCCCGACCGCGACCAGCAGCAGGCCGGGAGCAAAGATCAGCGCCCCGTAGCGCGGCCATCGGCCACCGAGAAACAGCATCGCAAAGGTCAGGACGAAACCGCTTTCCAGCGGCGCCGAGGTGATCAGGATCGCGTTCAGCCTGGAATATTGCGACTGGTCCGCCGCTGTCGGCAAGAACGCCTGCGCAACACCGAGCGTCATCGCGGCTGCGAGCAGGCCGTACGCCGGCTCATGACGGCGCACCGCCCACATGATGGTCAGGATCACGGCGAGGATCGCCTGCCACGCGGAAAACACCACCGGCAGGGTGACGAACACCAGCGTCCGCTGTTCGTAATAGGGACGCAGTACCGGATCCGGACCGGCATAGATGCTGTCGAGGAATCCGGTCAGCGGACCCCACACAAACAGCCGAACAGCGAGATTGTTCTCTCCCTCGTGAAGCAGCGAGGCCGGAATGACCGCGATCTCTGGAGCATTGCGATCGGGCCGGTTGGCTGCCGGATCGCGCCTCGAGTCCAGGATCACGACGCCGTTGACGGCAACCTCGACCCCATTGTTGAAGCGCGGCAAATACACCGACCAGGCGCGTTGCGCCTCGCTGCTCGACCAAACGAACTGGCCGGAGTAGAGCGGCGGATCATTCATCGAAAACCGCGAAGAGGTATAGTGCGGCAGCGTAACGCCACGCTCGGTGCCGCCTTCTTTTGTGTTGAACGCGTTCACGAGATAGCCGGCGGGAGGCTGCGGCAGCGACTGATGCAGCACGAACACGCAGGCGATCGCGATCAGCACCTGGACCAGGGCGTATTGCGTAAGGCGCGAAGCCCGCAGCCGCCGGCGCTGGCGGCCGGGCAACGCCGGTTTCGCCGCCATCTCCGTCACAGTCGGATCAAGCCCTGCTGGAGCGCCTCGAATACCGCTTCGCCCCGGGTGTGGACTTCGAGCTTGCGGTAGATGTTCTTGATGTGGCCCGGCACGGTCTGGCGCGATAATCCAAGATGGCCCGCGATCTCGGCATAGCTGAAGCCTTTGGCGATACCCCACAGGATATCGATTTCGCGCGGTGTCAGCCTCACCGTATCGAGTACCGGCCCGGGCGCGGGTTCGGGATGGTTTTGCGTCCTGCGCACGATGAAGCGGGCGATCGAGGCCGAAATTGGCGAATGCCCGGCGACGAGTTCGTGAACGGTCGCCGCGATATCGGTCGGGAACGCATCCTTGAGCAAATAGCCGGTGGCGCCGACCGTGATGGCTGAGATCACGCTCTCTTCGTCGCCCAGAATGGAGATCACCATGATCTCGGTCGCGGGAAAGCGCCGCCGCGTCTCGCGGATCAATTCGACGCCGTGTCCATCCGGCAGTTGCAGATCGGTCAGCAGCACCTTCGGGCCGCTTTCCGTCAGGCAGGCGCGGGCCTCGGCCAGCGTCGCAGCGGCGGTGACCTGAAATCCGGCCTTGGCCAGCGCGTCCTGCAGCCGCCAGGATGTCGGCGCATCATCCTCGACAAGCAAAACCGTGATTGCCTGCGAAGGACGCTCGTCGCTCAACTCGGTCATCAACCCTGCCTCTGCCGCTGTTGGCGCGGCCGACGCAGTCTAACCCCGCCGCCACCCTTTACGACAGCCATATTCATGGGGGTGCGGCTTAACGAGGTGCGGCGGCGGGAGGATGATGTTGACGCGAGCTCACGCCACCGCGGCGATGATCCTGTCGGTTTCGGCTTCGGAAAATACTTTGATCGTCGTCGTGCGCAGGTTCCCTCCCGATGCCAGCGAGAGGACGAACTTGGCGACGCTCTCCTCGTCACGGGCTTCCACATGGATGATGAGATCGTAGGCTCCCAGTGCGAGGTAACCGGCTTTGATCTCCACACCGAATTTTTTGGCTGTTTCCCGCGCCGCGGCTCGGCGGCTCGGCGCATCCTTGATGTTGCGAATAGCCTGATCGGTGTAATTGCAGAGAAGCATGTACATGGACATAGCAACCTCCCTTGATCGCAACCTCTTTTGATCGTCGGGCTCTTTCGGTCCAACGCCGGAGAATTATGCCACAGATCGCAGAATGTGCCGAGACCTCACGCGCAGCGCGTCAGACAGGAACCCTTTGCGCGGCGCGAGACAAAGTCCCAGCGGCAGTCAACGGGACTTGGAAACTGCGCCTCAGCCTGATCTTATCAGGTTCCACGAATACCCCGGAGGCTTTCGATGAGTACGCGGCGCGAACACGATCTGTTGGGCGACCGGGACGTTCCGGCGGATGTCTATTATGGCGTCCATACCTTGCGGGCGATCGAGAATTTTCCGATCAGCGGGACGAAAATCTCGATCTATCCCGACCTCATCGCGGCATTGGCATCGATCAAGCTTTGTGCCGCGAAGAGCAATCTCGAGCTCGGGCTGCTCGATGACGCGCGGGCCGGCGCCATTATCGCGGCCGCTGAGGAAATCAGGGCCGGGGCGCTGCACGAACAATTCGTGGTCGACGTCATTCAGGGCGGTGCCGGCACCTCGACCAACATGAATGCCAACGAGGTCATCGCCAACCGCGCGCTGGAGCTGCTCGCCCGGCCCAAGGGCGATTATCATTTCTTGCATCCCAACGAACACGTCAACATGAGCCAGAGCACCAACGACGTCTACCCGACGGCGCTCAAGCTCGCGGCCTATTCCGGAATCATGCGGCTGGTCGATGCCATGGCGGTGCTGCGTCAGGCCTTCGAGGCGAAGTCCGAGGAGTTCAAGGACATTGTCAAGATGGGCCGTACCCAATTGCAGGACGCGGTGCCGATGACGCTGGGGCAGGAATTCTCCACCTATGCGGTGATGCTGGGCGAAGACGAGCAACGGTTGAAGGAAGCGGTGCTTCTGGTCTGCGAAATCAACATGGGCGCGACCGCGATCGGCACCGGCATCAATTCTCACCCGGACTATGCCGCTTCGGTATGCCGGCATCTGCGCGACGTCACGGGCATTCCGGTGGTGACGGCGGCAAACCTGGTCGAGGCGACGCAGGATTGCGGCAGCTTCGTGCAGCTCTCCGGCGTGCTGAAGCGGGTCGCGGTCAAGCTGTCGAAAACCTGCAACGATCTGCGCCTGCTGTCTTCCGGGCCCCGCGTCGGTCTCAACGAGATCAACCTGCCGCCGATGCAGGCGGGCTCCAGCATCATGCCGGGCAAGGTCAATCCGGTCATTCCGGAGGTGGTCAACCAGATCGCGTTCGAGGTGATCGGCAACGACGTCACGGTTTCCTTTGCCGCCGAGGCTGGCCAATTGCAGCTCAATGCCTTCGAGCCGATCATCGCCCACAGCCTGTTCAAGAGCGTCAACCATCTCCGCTCCGGCTGCCTGACGCTGGCTGCGAAGTGTGTGAGCGGCATCACCGCCAATCGCGAGCATCTGCGCCGCGGCGTCGAGCGCTCGATCGGGATCGTGACCGCGCTCAATCCCTATATCGGCTATGCCAACGCCACCGAGATCGCCCAGCAGGCGCTGCTCACTGACAAAAGCGTCTACGACCTGGTGCTGGAAAAGCAGCTGTTGACGCGCGAGCAACTCGACCAGATTTTGCAGCCGGAGGTGCTGACCCGGCCGCGATCGTTCGACGTCAGGCCAGCGCCGGCGGAAACCAACACGCTGAGCAAGCGCCCAAGCCAAATCGATTGACGAGAATTGCCGCCACGAAGGGTAGATTAGCGTAATCCGCCGCCCGGCCTCGCTCGGGCTGCAGGCAAGGGGAAAATCAGCCTCACTCGCCTGTCTCGATCAGTGACCATCGCCACTGGGCTGGACGGCACGAAGCCATTCTGCCGCCGCATCCAGCGCTGTCTTCCAAAGAGGCTGCTGCTTGAGGCTCGTCGCCTCGACAAGACCGGTTGCCAATTGATCGAATGCAGCAATCGCGCGTCGATGGAGGTCCGCGATTTCCGGAATCTCGCTTTGCAGCGGCAAATCGCGTGAAATTGCGCGCACCAGGCGGACGGCGGTTTCATGATCAGACCTGCGGGCAACTCTCAAGACCGTTGAGGCATATCTGGCTTTTATGAGACTGTCACTGGCGGCCAGCCGGCTGGAATCCTTGATCTCTACGCGTTGCGAGGCGCTGGGCGCGACCTCCGTGTTCCGCGTGGCGTTCGAGGGGGCTCTAGCGGTTTGCGTGGCCGTCGGCGGGGTCCTGGCGCTTTGTATCGCACTCGGAGGGGGCCCGGCGTTTGGCGTGGGGCTTGAGAGAATTCTGACGTCTTGCTTGGGGCCCGATAGGAGAAAGGCGCCCGCTACTTCGTTTATCGGCTCTGCACGGGCGGGTATCGTTCCGGTGGCTCGGCTCTGTTGCCGTTGGAGCGCCTGCACCACGGCCTGCACTTGATCGCGGTCAGTCACCCCTTTGCGTTTCGCCTCGACATCATGGACGCGCAATTCGTCCTGGTGCGAGCCCCCAAGCCAAAGGTCGAGCACATTATTTCCAAACTGAAGCGACATCACCGACTGCCTCTGGCGTTTGGGCGGCTGCGCAGCGCAGGTGGGTCTCGGACCTCGTTGCGCACACCTGATTGTGCGGGTCCACCGCCAGCACAAACATGAAGCATCATATAACTTTATATTTCCGTTATCGAACTGATTTGGATTTTCCACTGCGAAATTGCAGCCGGGATCCCCGGGCCATAGGCGAGCGCAAGCAGGTCGGCGCGAAGCGCCGCCGATGACAAGCTCCGCGAAATCCGGGATTTTCTGACCGTTGGAACGTCGTCCTCACGAATTCACCCGGATCGGCCAACGGGTCGCACCAATGCGTGCCCGATGGTAAACTGCGCATCTGTGGATTTCGGATGTCGCGATCCCGGATATCGCTTCGGAGACCAACATGCCTTACGCCACGACGGATGACGGGGTGCGCTTGTATTTCGAGGAAACCGGATCGGGCTGTCCCGTGATCCTGGTTCACGAATTTGCCGGCGATTTGCGCAGCTACGAGCCGCAGATGCGCCATTTCGGCAAGCGCTATCGCGCCATCGCGTTCAACGCGCGCGGCTTCCCGCCGCCGACGTGCCGGAGCATGTCGCCTCCTATTCGCAGGCCCGCGCCGCCGACGATATCCTCACCGTGCTCGATCACACCGGCGAGCGGCAGGCGCATATCGTCGGACTGTCGATGGGCGGCTTTGCGACGCTGCATTTCGGCCTGCGTCATCCGCAGCGGGCACGATCGCTCTGCATCGGCGGCTGCGGTTACGGCGCTGAACTCGACAAGTGCGAGGCCTTCCGGGCCGAAGCCGACGCGATTGCCAGCATCATAAGGACTGATGGCATGCCAGCCTTTGCCGAACGCTACGCCTACGGGCCGACCCGCGTTCAGTATGAAAACAAGGATCCGCGCGGCCATGCCGAGTTCAAGAGAATGCTGGCCGAGCATTCTCCCGTCGGATCGGCCAACACGCAGCAGGGCGTGCAAAAGGAGCGGCCGTCGCTTTATACGCTGGTCGAGGAAATGCGGCGCCTCACCGTGCCAACACTCATCATTACCGGGGATGAGGACTGGCCGTGTCTTTTGCCGGGCATTCTCATGAAACAGAGCATCCCTTCGGCGGCGCTCGCGGTGATGCCGAACGCGGGCCATGCGATCAACATCGAAGAGCCGGATGAATACAACCGGATCGTCGGCGATTTCCTCGCGCACGTCGAAAGCGGACGCTGGCCAAGCCGCGATCCGCGCGCCATCAGCGCCTCCATCACGGGAATGAAGGACGCGTAACGTCGCGTGCCGTGTCGCTTCACCCAGTGCGTTCGCTGCGTGTAATTTCTTGACGCCCAGCCTCGTCGACTTTGATGATCGTTCGCTGACACTTGCCGCTTGCCGGAGTTGCCTCGTAGCCGCTCCGCCAACCCGCATCTTGCACAATGCCGAAGAGTCATTTTGTTCGAAAATGGGACACATCAGCTCGCAGTTAGCGTTTGTTCTTTGGTTAATGATCGGTAAGCTTCGCGAAGGGCAGAGTAGTGTAGCAGGAGTACTGTCATCATGAGGTACGGAATTTTTATCCTTGCGCTTGGCGGTCTGTGGTCATCGCAAGTTTCGGCAGGCGAGCTGCAATCCGTCTACGTTGCGCCGGGAGGCGTCTATATCGCGTCTGCCCACGTTCATGTTGGGACCGAAAACGGTTACCCGACTTACGGGGCGCCTGGCGCCAGGTACTACGAACCCCCCGCATACGCGCCGGGTTATGTGCCACCGGGGCAGGTATACAGAGCACCGGCAATATATGAAGGATATCGATCAGTGTACCCGGCGCCCCCGGCCTACATTGACCACTCGGAGTACTCCTACTCTTATGCGGAAGAACTTCCGCCGCGGCCGCCTGCCCCCGTGCCATACAACGGCGCTGCGCATTGTTCATTCAACCCATCTTATGGCCGGTCGGGATACTGTGACTAACGCTTGCTGCGACAAAGGGCGGTTTTGCGAAACCGTCCTTTGTCTCGATTGGGATCGTGCATTTTCATGAGTCTGCAGCTCGTAGGGCGGATCATGATCCGCCATTATGAATCGCAAAGATGGGATTATTTGATAGATGGTTTAGTCCGATTCCGGACTCCACTACAAAATACAGATGTAAACTGGCGGCACGGGCCGATCTGCCGGGAGCAGCCTTACCCACCAGTGCCAAGAGCACCTACGTAGGACCCGCGCCCCTACGGGCTTCGACTGATTTGCCCGACAGGCCGTTTTGAGAAAACCCTGTCCAGCCGTCTCGCAAAAAATATTCCGCTTGTGCCGTCGGGCAAATCACCTGCACTGATTCCCGCGTCCCGCCTCGATCAAGAGCAACTGTGCTGAAGTAGACGCGGTGATCGGCCGGCCTCAAGGCTGGCGCGTGCCGCGCCACCGCCTTCGGCGGCTGACGGCCCTTGACCCCGCCCGCTCACCGGTCTGTTGGCTTTGCATGCG
>Ga0209153_1000048_pt1 | contig 58705 bp, 46 predicted proteins | sample GraSoiAngelo_120_FD_185877 | JGI IMG/M metagenome (GOLD analysis project Ga0209153, IMG submission 185877) | Grasslands soil microbial communities from the Angelo Coastal Reserve, California, USA - 14_0919_09_20cm (SPAdes) (version 2) | ecosystem: Environmental > Terrestrial > Soil > Grasslands ... | reverse complement strand
AGATGGAGCATCGAGCGCACCAACTCGCGGCTGCAAAACTTCCGCCGGCTCGTCGCGCGCGACGAGCGAAAGCTCAAGAACTTTGAAGCACTCGTTCATCTGGCTTGTGCTTTGGTCGCCCTCAAAAAGGTTTCGGGATGACTTCTGCTCTAAACAATCGTGCGCTTGTTCGTTGTCCAGATCATCGGCTGCGATGCGATAGGCATGTATTGTGAGCACGTCGAGTGCAAAGGTACGAGCCGCAGCCAGCCAATGCCCGCCCGCGCCGAGTCGTGCAGCGATCTTCAAACGCTCATCTTCGAGCCGGAGGAAGGCGCGCAAGCGCCGTGTGAGTTGCGTTGAATCCGACGGAAATTGGAGGGCAGCGAGTTGTCGTGCGGCGTGCGCGCGCACCCTCTGTTGGTGTCGGTGGCTGAGGCGTATCTCGTCCACGCGCTGCGGCAAGCGGGTCAACTCCGATCCACAAAGGCGCGCCAACGCGGGCGACGCGCTTCATAGGCTGCGATGGCGGCTTCGTGTTGCAAGGTCAAGCCGATGTCGTCTAGTCCGTTGAGCAGACAGTGACGACGAAACTCATCGAGCGCGAACGGGGCAGCAAGTCCGTGTTCGTCGGAGACGAGACAACGTTCGAGGTCAACTGTGAGCCGGTAATTATCAAGTGTCCGCGCTCGTTCAGAGATGAGCGCCACCGTCTCTTCGGCGAGCGCGAGGGGCAGCAGTCCGTTCTTCAGACAGTTATTGGCGAAGATGTCTGCGAAGGTGGGCGCGATGATGGCGCGAAAGCCGTAGTCCATTAAAGCCCAAGGCGCATGCTCGCGCGACGAGCCGCAGCCGAAGTTGCGCCCGGCGACGAGAATCGTCGCACCCGCGTAGCGCGGCTCATTCAAGACGAACGACGGATCAAGCGCGCCATCACTTGTGTAGCGCCAATCGTAGAACAGAAACTCGCCGAAGCCTGTGCGCTCGACGCGCTTCAAGAATTGTTTAGGGATAATCTGATCCGTGTCAACGTTCGGCCGCTCAAGCGGCGCGACGAGTCCGGTGTGGATGCTAAAGGGCTGCATGGTTCAACGTGCAAAGTTCAAGGTGCAAAGGGCAAACGTCAAAGTTTGGCGTTCAAAGTTGCAGGTTCAAGATTCAACAGCAAAACCTTGAACCTTGAACTCAATCAACGGTACTGCCAATGCCTCACGTCCGTGAACCGACCCGTGACGGCCGCCGCCGCAGCCATCGCGGGGCTGACGAGATGCGTGCGCCCGCCGCGCCCTTGCCGCCCTTCAAAGTTGCGATTGCTGGTTGAAGCACAACGCTCGCCGGGTTCGAGTATGTCCGGGTTCATGCCGAGACACATCGAACAGCCAGCCTCGCGCCACTCGAAACCGGCCTGTCTGAAGATGCGATCAAGCCCTTCAGCCTCCGCCGCTCGCTTCACCGCCTGCGAACCGGGCACGACCAACGCGCGCACCTTCGGGTTCGCGCGATAACCGCGCACGATGCGTGCCGCCGCACGCAAATCTTCAAGCCGCGCGTTCGTGCACGAACCGATGAAGACGCGATCAATCGTGATCTCCGCGACCGGCGTGCGCGCCTTTAATCCCATGTAATCGAGCGCGCGTCGGGCCGCGCGCCGGTCTGTCTCGTCCGACGCTTCATCCGGGTCAGGCACGCGCCCCGTGACCGGTACAACCATGCCGGGACTCGTGCCCCAAGTCACGTGCGGCGCGATCTCGTCTGCGTCTAGCTCAACCGTCGCGTCGAACCGCGCGCCTTCATCCGTCGGCAGCCTACGCCAGACGGCGACGGCCGCATCCCAATCCTCTACGCGCGGCGCGAAACGCCGGCCTTCGAGATAAGCGAACGTCTTCCAGTCGGGCGCAATCATCCCTGCGCGCGCGCCCGCTTCGATGGACATGTTGCAGAGCGTCATGCGCCCCTCCATCGTGAGCGCCCGCACGGCTTCACCCGTGTACTCGATGACATGCCCGGTCGCGCCGTCCGTCCCAATCTGTCCGATCAGAGCGAGCGCGAGGTCTTTCGCCGTCACGCCCTCTTGCAACGCGCCCACGACTTCAACCTGCATCGTGCGCGGCTTCTGTTGCGGCAAGACTTGCGTGGCCAGCACGTGCTCGACTTCGCTTGTGCCGATGCCGAAGGCTAACGCGCCGAACGCGCCGTGTGTGCTCGTGTGACTATCGCCGCACACGATGGTCATGCCCGGTTGCGTCAAACCCAACTCCGGGCCGATGACGTGCACGATACCTTGCTCCGCCGCGTTAATGTCGTAGAGCTTGACGCCGAATTCACGGCAGTTGCGGCGTAAGGTCTCGATCTGTTTGGCCGCGATTGGGTCGGCGATGGGCAGGCTGCGATCTGTGGTCGGGACGTTGTGATCAACCGTTGCGATGGTCAAATCCGGCCGGCGCACGCCGCGCCCGGCCGCGCGCAAGCCATCAAACGCCTGCGGCGAAGTGACCTCATGGACGAGATGCAGATCAATGTAGAGCAACGCCGGTTCGCCCGCCGCCGCGCGGACGACGTGCGCGTCCCAGAGTTTATCGAACAGAGTGCGTGGTGAATCCATAAGAATGAAGTGGACAGTGGTCGGTGGTCAGTGATCAGTTAAAGAAAAAGTCTTTACTGCCCACTGACCACCGACCACTGTCCACTACTCTTAAACTGCATGATAAGCATGTCGCCGGTCGGCGATCTCTGCGAGCGCTTCGACGACGAGCGCGCCGAACTCGTCCGTGCATATGCTCGCTTGTGCGCTGCCGCGTTGCAAGTCGGCCGTGCGCTGGCCTGCGTCGAGCACCTGTTGGAGCGCGGCTTCAATGTCTTCGGCCGCTGCTTCAAGTCGTGCGGTGTGGCGCAGCATGAGCGCCGCCGATGCAATCGCGCCGCACGGGTTGGCGACGCCGCGCCCCGCGATGTCCGGCGCAGAGCCGTGCACAGGCTCGTAGAGATCAACCGCGCCACCGACGGTCGCAGACGCAAGCAAGCCGAGCGAACCGGCGATGACGGCCGCTTCATCCGAGAGTATGTCGCCGAACAGGTTCTCGGTCAGGATCACATCGAACGCCTGCGGGCGCAGCATCAAGTGCATCGCGCACGCATCAACATACTGATGCTCAAGCGTAACCTGCGGATAATCTTGCGCCACGCGCGTGACGGTCTGCCGCCACAGTTGCGAAGTCTCAAGCACGTTCGCTTTATCAACCGACGTGACCTTGCCGCGTCGTCTCTGCGCCGCTTGAAACGCAATATGCGCCACGCGCTCGATCTCCGCGACCGTGTAGCGCATCGTGTTGCAGCTTTCAGTGTGCGCTTCGTCCGTGAAGCCGCGCGGCTCGCCGAAGTAGAGACCGCCAAGCAACTCGCGCACGATGAGCACGTCCGCGCCCGCGATAATTTCGGCGCGCAACGGCGAACAATCGGCAATTGATTCATAGCTGACGACCGGGCGCAGGTTCGCGTAGCCGCTGAGCGCACGGCGCAACGTCAACAGACCGGCTTCAGGTCGTGCGTGCGGCGCGAGCTGATCGAAGGCGGGCGCGCCGACTGCGCCGAGCAGCACCGCATCGCTTGCGAGACAGGCATCGAGCGTCTCAACCGGCAGAGGCGTCCCCGTCTGTTCAATCGCCGCGCCGCCGATCAGTCGCTCTGTGAACGCGAACTCGCAACCATGAATCTCTGCGACCGCGCGCAAGCACCGTACAGCCTCCCTCGTGACCTCCGGCCCGATGCCATCGCCCGGCAAGACCGTGATATGTAACTTCATCTCTCTCCTACGAGCCGTGCCGAATGACAGGTGACAGGTGATCAAGCGAAAAGCTTGTTCTTACTTGTCACCTGTCACCTGTCATTCGGCACGGTTCTTAAATGCTTGCGCTCGTTGCCCACGTGTGCGATTCGGCCGTGATGTGCGCCGGTTCGCGCGGCGGGAGCAGCGCGAGCAGGTCTTGATCGTAGATGCACTTCTTGCGGTCGGCCAACTGCGTAAAGCGCCGATAGACGGCTTCGAGCGCGGCGGGCGCAAGCTCGCAGCCTAGTTCACTGTAACGCGCGGCGAGCGCGTGCCGCCCCGAATGCTTGCCGAGCACGAGCCGGTTCGCTTCGACGCCGACAGATTCGGGCGTCATGATCTCGTAGCAGAGCGGATTGCTCAAGACGCCGTGTTGATGTATGCCGGCCTCGTGCGCAAAAGCGTTGCGCCCGACAATGGCTTTGTTCGGCTGCACGGAGCAGTTGATGATCTCTGAAAGCAACTGGCTCGTCGGGTAAAGCTCGTTCGTGTTGATGCTATTCGTGAACGGCAGATGGTCTGCGCGCACGGCGCACGCCATCACGATCTCTTCGAGCGCAGCGTTGCCCGCGCGTTCGCCGATGCCGTTGATCGTACACTCAACCTGCCGCGCACCCGCTTGCAACGCCGCCAAGCTGTTCGCCACCGCGAGACCTAGATCGTTGTGACAGTGCACACTAATCACAACGTCTGTGCGCGCGCCGACGACACGCGCCTTGATCGTTTTGATCAGTTCGCCGTACTCCTGCGGCGTCGTGTAGCCGACCGTATCGGGGATGTTGATCGTGCGCGCACCCTCTTCGACCGCGACGGCGCAGACCTCGCACAGATAATCAACATCACTGCGCGTCGCATCCTCGGCTGAGAATTCGACATCGTCTGTGAGCGAGCGCGCCAGACGCACTGCGGCGCGCGTCATCTGTAAAACTTCGGCGCGCGTCCGTTTAAGTTTGTGCGTGAGGTGTATGTCGGAGGTGGCGACGAAGGTGTGCAGGCGCGGGCGTGCTGTACCGGTCAATGCTGCCCACGCGCGCAAAATATCCTGCTCGGTCGTGCGGCAGAGCGCAGCGATTGCGGCCGTGCGACACACGCCCGCGATGGCTTCGACGGCCGCGAAGTCGCCATCGGACGCGATGGGGAAGCCGCCTTCGATCACATCCACGCCGAGCCGTTCGAGTTGGCGCGCCATGCGCACCTTCTCGGCCAAGTTCATCGAGCAGCCGGGCGACTGTTCACCGTCGCGCAGAGTGGTATCGAAAATGGTGATGCGTTCGGCAGGCATAAGTCACCCCTCCCTCCTCAGGTCGGGCAATCCTACGGGCCGATGCCAAAAGAGTCAAAGTTATAATTTTTATCGGAAGATAAACGATAATAATAAGACAGATGTGTCAGTCTTTCGCGTGCTGGCGCAGCATGCGGACGAACTCGGCGACGGCGGGCGAGAAGGCGACGCCGCGCCGGTGCGCGGCCCAGAGCGTGCGCGTGTAGGTGAGACCACGTACAGGGAGCGTCGTGAGCGTGCCGCGTTCAAGCTCCTCGCGCACGCACATGCGCGGCACAAAGGCGATGCCGACCTGTTGCTGCACGAACCGCTTGATCGTCTCGATGGTCGCTAGTTCGAGCGTGATGTTGAGCGGCGTGCGATGCTTGGCGAAGGTCTCGACCACTTTCAGCCGCGAGCCGGCTTTGACGTTGTGCGCGAGAAAGGATTCGTGCCCCAACTCTTTGATCGTGATTGCCCGCCCGCGTCTGGCGAGCGGATGCTTCGGACTCAGGATCAAGATTAGCTCGTCTTTCAAAATGGGGAACGCTTCGATGGCGCGGTCGCGCGGCTCGGTTGCGAGCAAGGCGAGATCGACGCTGCGCTCCAGCACCTCGCGCGGCAGACGGTCGGACGGCAGACGTTGAATCTCGACTTTGACGTGCGGGTGTTCTTTGCGATAGGCGAGGATGATCTGCGGCAGCAGATAGAGCGACGTGCTCTCGTTCGCGCCGACGCGGACGCGCCCACGCTCTAACGCGCGCATGTCAGAGATAGCAGCGCGCGCTTCGTCGCGCAAGGCGATGATCCGGCGCGCGTAGTCGTGTAGAATCTGCCCGGCTTCGGTCAGCGTCGGTGATTTTTGCGAACGATCGAGGAGCGGCGCGCCCAGTTCCTCTTCGAGCCGGCGGATGGCGATGCTCACCGCCGGTTGCGTGCGATAGACGCGCTCAGCAGCCTTCGAGAAGCTGCCTTCCTCGACGACTTTCAGAAAGAATTCAAGCTGACCCAGTTCCATCTATCGGCTCCAAACTTGCGCTCAGGGAAATTAACCTTATCATGTCTGCGACAACCCGACGGCGTTTGCGGCAAGAGCGGAAAGTAAATCGCGGAAGCGTCAGACAACAAACAGCGTCAGATTTATAGTCAGAGCAAGATGATAGATTTAATTTATTGAATTGGCAACGGCCACGCCGGTTTCATCCGCATCGGCGCAACCGAGAAACGAGAAGCAGCTTATGACGACGAAGGCGAAGCCTGACATACGCGCGATCACGCGGCTCGTGCCGCCGCGCGGCAATCTGGTGCAAGGGCAATCGGAGTTGGCAATTGATCCGGCCCTCGCGCGCGCCGCCGAAGAGATGATCAGCACGAGCCAAAACCATTATTGTCCGGCCGAAGGGACGCCGGAACTGCGCCGCGCCGTCGCGGAGAAGATCAGACTCATCAACGGCGTTGAGATCGATCCTGACGCGAAGCCGCTGGAGTTGATCATCACGCCGGGCGCGACGGGCGGGTTAGTTGCGATTGCGCGCACCTATCTCGTCGGCATGTCCGCGCTCGTCTTTGAACCCTACTATCCTTATCACCGGCGCATCGTCGAAGAGTTGGGTGGGCGCACAGAAGTGTTCACGCTCGACCGCGACACGTTGCAGTTTGACAAAGAGAACTTGCGCGCGCGTTGTCTCGAACTGAAAGAGCGCGCGTCCTATCCCTTGCGCGTGATCATCGCCTGCACGCCCGTGAATCCGACGGGCAAGGTCTTCACGCGCGCGGAATTGAGCGCGATTGCGGAGGTCTGTCAGGAGCTTGATCTGTTGTGCGTGGCCGATGAAGTTTACGAACACTATGTCGTCGGCGCGGGCGCGCACATCTCGATGGCGACGTTGCCGGGCATGTGGGAGCGTACAATCACCTGTAACTCTTTCTCGAAGTCTTGGAACATTTCGGGCTGGCGCTTGGGCTACACCTACGGCAGCAACCGGCTCATCGCGCCGCTCAATAATGCAAACAACATCTTCTACGTCTGCTCGCCGACGCCTTTGCAAAAGGCGCTCGCGCAGGTGCTCGTCGCCGATCCGAGTTACTACACGCGCCTGCGCGAACGCTTCACGGGCAAACGCCAACAAGCCGTAACGGTACTCGAACGACTCGGCTTTCAGATTTACGACTCCGGCTCAGCCTTCTACATTTGGGCGCGCATCCCTGCGGAATTCACGGACGCGATGCAGTTGAACGAGATGCTGATCGCACGCGCGGGCGTCGCGGCTGTGCCGGGCAGCGCGTTCACAGACAGCGATGCTTGGGACGCTTACATGCGCCTGTGCATCGCGCGCGAGACGGAAGTCTTGCAGAGTGCGCTCGGCAAACTTGAGCGTGCGCTGACCGTGGGCTTGCATGAAGCGCAGATGAGCGCGACGGAGCAAGGTTGAGGCGCGCGGTCGAGCGCGAGCGTGTGCACATGCGCAAGCTGACAGAGTTGCAGTTCGATAATTCTTATGCGCGCCTGCCGGAAGCTTTCTATGCGAAGCTCGCGCCGACGCCGCTCGCTGATCCTCATCTCGTCAGCTTCAACGAAGCAGCCGCCGAGTTGCTCGATCTCGATCCAAGCGAAGCGCAGACGCCTGAGTTCATCGCCTACTTTAGCGGGCAGAAGCTGCTGCCGGGCGCAGAGCCTCTAGCGATGCTCTACGCCGGTCATCAGTTCGGCGTCTATGTGCCGCAACTCGGCGACGGGCGCGCGATTCTACTCGGCGAAGTACGCAACGCGCGCGGCGAGAGATGGGACGTGCATTTGAAGGGCGCAGGCGCGACCCGTTATGCGCGCGGCTTCGACGGGCGTGCCGTCTTGCGTTCGACGATCCGCGAGTATCTGTGCAGCGAGGCGATGCACGCGCTTGGCATCCCGACAACGCGCGCGTTGGGCATTGTAGGCAGCGACGAACCTGTCCAACGCGAGACCATCGAACGAGCCGCACTACTCGTGCGGCTTGCGCCGACGCACGTGCGCTTCGGCTCGTTTGAAGTCTTTCACTATCGCGGGCAGCGCGAGCGCGTCAAAGAACTCGCAGACTATGTGATCGCGGAGCACTTCATAGAACTGACCCACGCGCCGGACAAGTATCGAAATTTTCTCGCTGAGGTCGTGGCGCGCACGGCGCGACTCGTCGCCGAGTGGCAAGCCGTCGGCTTCGCGCACGGCGTGATGAACACAGACAACATGTCCATCATGGGCCTCACGCTCGACTACGGCCCGTTCGGTTTCATGGATGCGTTTGAGTTCGCTTTCATCTGCAACCATTCGGACTATGCTGGCCGCTACGCTTTCAACGCGCAGCCGGCCGTCGCCCTCTGGAATCTCAGTTGTCTTGCGCAGGCGCTCTCAAGTCTGGTCACACGCGAAGAGGCCGTTGCAGTGCTCGACAAGTTTCAGCCTATCTTCGCTGCGCACTACGGCGCGCTGATGCGGCGCAAGCTTGGTCTTGCGTCGGCGCGCGCCGAAGATGCAGACCTCGTGCTGCAACTGCTCGACCTGCTCAATGCGAACGCAGTTGACTACACGAACTTCTTTCGTCGCCTGAGCGATTTCACATCTGACAGCGCCGCGTCGAACGAAGCCTTGCGCGACATGTTCACCGAGCTGGCCGCATTCGACGCTTGGGCGGCGAATTATCGCGCGCGTTTGCTGGCCGAAGGCAGTGCCGACGACGAGCGCAAGCGGCGCATGGATGCGGTTAATCCGAAGTACGTCCTGCGCAACTATCTCGCGCAGAACGCCATCACGGCCGCCGTCGAGCAGCACGACTACACGGAGATTGATCGGCTGCTCGCACTATTGCGCTGCCCGTTCGATGAACAGACGGAGATGGACGTTTACGCTGCGTCGCCGCCCCGTTGGAGCGAGCAGTTGGTCGTCAGTTGCTCTTCGTAAAAGGGAACAAGGGCGGCCCGGCGCGCGTCTAACTTTTATGGCTTGTTTCTCGGCTTGTTACCGGTATCAAATTTTTGATTTGCAGCCGGCGCGCATTCGGTTATGCTAGGCACTAAAATCTAACCTTCATCCGAAGCGCGCGAAGGAGACCTAGATGACAAAGGAACACGACGAGACGAGCAGGCCATCCGATCCGAGCCGGCGAAAGTTTCTAAAAGGCGTCGGGATCGTCGGCGCGGGCGCGGCCATCGCCGGCGGGTTGCTTGAGACTGAACTCAGAGGCGAGCGGGGCGCGACTGTGGCTGCGACTGCGAACGCGCCCATGAGCGGCACGGTTGAGGTGGCGCTGCAAGTGAATGGCGAACGACGCGCGGTGCAGGTCGAGCCACGCACGACGCTCTTGAATGCGTTGCGCAATCACCTAGACCCGCCGCTGACGGGCCCCAAACTCGTCTGCGACATGGGCACGTGCGGTGCTTGCACAGTGCTCGTTGACGATAAGCCTATCTATTCGTGTCTCGTGCTCGCGGTTGATACGGCGGGCAAAAAGATCACGACGGTCGAAGGCTTAGGCACGGCCGAGCAGCCGAATCAGGTGCAAGCCGCTTTCGTCGCAGACGACGCGCTCATGTGCGGCTTCTGCACGCCGGGCTTCGTCACGACGCTCTCGGCTTATCTCAAAAAGAATCCGCAGCCCACGCTCGATGAACTGCGCGAAGCCTGCAAAGGCAATTTCTGTCGCTGCGGCACATACCCGCGCGTCTTCGAGGCCGCGCTGAAAGCAGCACAGCAGAAGGCATAAGTGATGAGTGCTGAGTAAAAGCATTCACCTCTTCGCTCAGTCCTCGTTTTCTTGGAGTCGTCATGCAGCAACAACCGCCGAAGAAAAAGAAGATCAAAGTGCCGAAGGTCGTCAACGGGCAAGAGACGATGGTCGAGATCGAGGTTGACGACACGGGCGGCCCCGTGTGGGGGCCGAATAACGGGCACACGCTCTTGAATCACAGACTGACGCGCGTTGACGGCCTCGTCAAAGTGAGCGGCGCGGCGCGCTACACCTACGACGTGCATCTGCCCGGCATGCTCTACGGGCGTGTGTTGCGCGCGCCGCACGCGCATGCGCGCGTGAAGAAAGTTGATCTATCGGCGGCGCTCAAAGTGCCGGGCGTGAAAGCTGCGGTCGAAGGTTTGCAGGATGTACGCTACGCGGGCACGCCGGTCGCGGCGGTCGCGGCGACGACGCCAGAGCTTGCAGAGGACGGCATCCGCGCCATTGTCGTCCAGTATGAAGTGCTGCCGCACGTGGTGCGCGCCGAAGATGCCATCAAGCCCGATGCGCCGAAAGTGTTCGATGAGGGCAACGTGCAGGCGGCCAACTCGCGCGGCGACAAAGAAAAGGTCGCGGCGGCGCTGGCCAAATGCGCTGCGGTAGTCGAAGCGGAATATCGCACGCCGATTGTTCATCACTCATGTCTGGAGACGCACGGCAACGTCGTTGACTATCGCGGCGGCGACGCGGCCACGGTCTATGCTTCGACCCAGTGGACGTTCTCGATCCCCGGAGATGCGGCGCAGGAGTTGGGCTTAAAGCAGAGCGCAGTGACGGCCATCGTCGAGCACATGGGCGGCGGCTTCGGCTCGAAGTTCGGCATCGGCGTCGAAGGGGCACTCGCGTGCAAACTCTCGAAGCAGGCGAGCGCGCCCGTCAAGCTAATGCTCACGCGGCACGACGAGTTTTTGATTCCGGTCAATCGCTCCGGCTCTTGGCAGAAGTTGACCGGCGGCGCGACGAAGGACGGCAAACTCGTCGCCGTCGAAGCGACACAGTATCGGCTCGGCGGCAACGACGAAGGCTCGCAGGCCGGGCAACCTTACATCTACACGGCGACGGATTTTTATCGTGAGGTCTCGTCCATTCACACTAACGAAGCCGGCTCAGGTGCGATGCGCGCGCCCGGCCACCCGCAGGCTTCGTTTGCGATGGAATCGTTGATGGACGAGTTGGCTTACAAACTCAATCTCGATCCGCTTGAGTTTCGGAAGATAAATTTGAAAGACCCGGCTTACCATCGCCAACTCGAACGCGGCGCACGTGAGATAGATTGGTCGCGGCGCAACACGACGCCGGGCGGCGGTGCGGGGCCTGTGAAGCGCGGACTTGGTTGCGGGGTCGGCGTGTGGGGCGGCGGCGGGAGTCCGCAGTGTAAGGTTGACGTGACGATTGGGCGCGACGGTGCGGTCACGGTCGCGTGCGGCACGCAAGACCTCGGCACGGGCACGCGCACATACACGCGCGCCATCGTGGCCGAAGAACTCGGCTTGCAGATCGCGGACGTGCACGAACAGATCGGCAATTCAAAACTCGGCGCGTCGAACCCTTCGGGCGGCTCAACGACGGCCGCGTCGCTTGCGCCCGCCGTCAAAGACGCAGCCTACAGCGCACGCATGATGTTCGCCGAAAAGGTTGCACCGCTGCTCGGCGTCAAACCTGAAGAGGTGACGTTCGCTGGCAGCAAAGTTTCGGGCGGCGGTAAATCACTTTCATGGTCGCAGGCTTGCGCGGCGTTGCCAGCGACAGGTTTGACGGCGCATGGCGAATGGAAAGTGAATCTGGCGGACAAAGGCGTGCACGGCGCGGCGTTCGCCGAAGTTGAGGTTGATACGGAGACGGGGCATGTGCGACCCGTAAAGATCGTGCATGTGCAGGATGTCGGTCTGCCTTTGAACCGGCTCGCAATCGAGAGCCAGATCAACGGCGGCATGATTCAAGCGATGGGCATGGCGCTCTGGGAAGGGCGCGTGATGGACGCGGCGTTGGGCTTGATGTGCAATCCGAGTTTTGAGGACTACAAGATACCCGGCTCGCTTGAGATGCCTGAGCTTGTGCCGCTCATTGACGACGGCGACACGCGCGAGGCGGTCATCGGCGTGGGCGAGCCGCCGATCATCCCGACCGTCGGGGCAATCGCCAACGCAGTCTTCAACGCCTGCGGCGTGCGCGTGCGCGAGTTGCCGATCACGCCCGATAAAATTCTGATGGGTCTCTGGAAGGGAGGGCAGACGGCATGAAAGCGTTCGAGTGGGCCAGTCCGACGACGATCAACGATGCGGTCAAGCTGTTGCAAGCTTCAGCCGCCACGCATGATCCTGATGATGCGCCGCGCCCAATCGCAGGCGGTCAGGATTTGCTGACGACGATGAAGGATTATCTCACGCGGCCCGAACGTGTGGTGAATCTGAAAAACATACGCGGGCTTGATCGCATTGAAGGCGACGGCAAACGTGGACTCAAGATCGGCGCGCTCGTCACGCTCACGCAGTTGGCCGAACACGCAACAGTGCGTAGCGACTTTCCCGGTCTCGCAGAAGCCGCGCTCTCCGTCGCCACGCCGCAGATACGCAACCTCGGCACGGTCGGCGGCAATCTCTGCCAGCGTCCGCGCTGCTGGTACTTCCGGCTCGAAGATGCGGTCTGTTTGAAGAAGGGCGGCTCGCAGTGTTTCGCCGCGACGGGCGAGAACAAGTACAACGCAATCTTCGGCGGCGGGCCGTCTTACATCGTGCATCCATCCGATCTCGCGCCGATGCTCGTCGCCCTCGGCGCAAGCCTCGCGGTCACAGGCGCAGACGGCGCACGCACCATCGCGCTCGACAAATTCTTCACGCTGCCGAGCGAAGGCAGCATCCGCCGCGAAAATGTTTTGCACAACGATGAGATCATCACAGAGATTCGCGTGCCCGCATCGCCCGTCGCCGCGCGCTCAAGCTATCTGAAGTTCAAAGAGCGCGAGTCGCTCGACTTCGCCATGTCGGCCGTCGCCGCCGCTCTTGAGTTGAACGCCGACAAGACCATCAAGCAAGCGCGCATCGTCCTCGGCGGCGTCGCCCCCATCCCTTGGCGCGTCCCGCAAGCGGAAAGCTTCCTCGTCGGCAAGCGCCTCGACGCCAGCACGCTCAACGAAGCCGCCCACCTCGCGCTCGACGGCGCAAAGCCACTCGCGAAGAATGCCTACAAGATTCCGCTCACGCAGGCGCTCGTGCGCCGCGCGTTGGCGAAGTTCCAAGCTTGAGGATGTGCTATGAATGATGAGATGGCTTATCATGAAACAGAGACGACGACCGTGCAAAGTCCGTTTTGCGGCGCGTTGCGGTCGAAGAAGTATTTTATGTTGGATGGGTTGGCGACTGAGGCGGACGATTATCTGGATGGGAGCAATCATTGTTGGTGTCGGGTGACGCAGCAGGTTGTGGGGCCGGACGGCGGCAAGGCGCGACCTGAAAGGTGCGTGCCCGGTCGGGCGTGTTATCAATCGGCGTTGTGAGATGTCGGCACAGAACCGCCCGCTACCGCAGGCGGTTCTGATCGTTAGTTTTGGAGGTGCGTTGATGCGAAAGGTGCTGTTCATTAGTTTGTTGGCGGTCGCGTTGGCGAGCGCGTTGGCGTTTAGTTCGCAGGCTGCGCGGACGAGTGTGGCGGGCGATTACGTCGAGGTGCGGACGGCGAGCGTGTTTGCGGGCGCGTGCCATTATAACGGCGAGTTGATGACGACGGGGCGCGAGGCCGTGTTGGCTTGGCAGATCAATTCAGGCGCGTGGCAGGGCACAGACCTCGCGGGCGTGCGCGTGCTGGCTGTGGTCAGCGCAGACGCGAACCTCGCGGACGCGCAAGCTGCGCGGCGGGCCGAAGTCGTTGTTGATAGCGCGGCGACAGAGGCGCAAGCGACGGCGGTCGTTGCGGCACTCAAGAGCAAGTATGCGGACACGCTCGGTCACGTCATTGTCGTGCGGCGTGCGCCGGTGAGATTTGCGCACGAGGCAGAGAACTATTCGATCAGCGTGCCGAACGTGGCGGAGTTGACGGTGCGCGCGATGCCGAATCACGAGTGCTGCCGGATGCCGCAACTCGTCTGGTACACGCCGCTCGTGCCGCTCGCGGGGCGCAAGGTGGGCTTGACGCTCAACGCTTCATACGACGGCGGTGCAGCCGGTGAACGCTGGCAACAGGCGGGCCAGAACAGCGCCTTCTATGGCAGCTTCGCTTTCTAAAACTGCGCAAGCCTCTTTATAAAACTCATTCTGCGCCCAACTTGATCGCCATCGCGCCAAGTACACGGCGGCTCGTGTGTTCTTGCACGAACACAACCGCGCGCAAGTTTTTCAACTGCCACTTCTCACTCAACGTGACGACCGGCTGCGCCGCAAACGGCTGCGTATCGCGCGGGCTGATCTCGCCAAGCGTGCTCAACTCGCGCACGACTGAAGCGTGCGCCAGCGTGCGGCCGGCGTTCTCGCCGCGCGGCACATCTGTGCGCAAGCCATCCTCTGTGATCGCAAGCAGCACCTCAAGCGTGTCGTCTGCATTCGTCGTCGGCAGCTTCTCCACACGCACGGAGAGCGGCACGCCTTCAGGTTTTGTCGTGCCGTTGCGCGCGAGTGTGAGCGTCGCTTTCGACGTATGGGCCGCAGCGGCGATTGCATCGCGCGCTTTCGTCTGATTGCCGCCGGGAAACTCTGTCTGCCCGTCAATGATCATCTGCGGCGTATAGATGCCCATGCTGCCGAAAGCGTCCGCGTATGTGCCTTGCCGCGCGCTGAACTGCTCGGCTGAAAAGGGATCGGCCCAACCGAGCCGATTCCAATAGTCAACGTGCTGTTCGAGCGCGATGACCTCTGCGCCCGCAACCGGCTGTGTCTCGCTGAGTCGCTTCAACAACTCGTCGGCCGGCGGACAACTCGAACAACCTTCGGACGTGAACAACTCGACGACGACCGGCACACGCGCGCCCGTCGCCGCCGTTTGCGGCGCATCAACACGCGCTGCTCGCTCTGAGTCCGCGCTGTTGTGCGGCGTGCCCGAACGCGAGCGGGCGATGATAATGCTGATAACCGATAGGCCAACCAAGGCCAGCACGAGCGCCGTCCAACGCTGCATCTGTTTCTCACCCATTAGCGACTCAAATTTTCATCCGCGCGCACAATTCTACGCCAGTCCAACAGAAAGCGTGTAAGGTCTGGCACCAAAGCGCGACTAATCTCACAGACATGACAAACATTAGTCGCAGTTCGACAGTAAAACCTTACGTGCCGGGCAGCGCACGCATCTTTATCGCGCGTCAAACCGGCAAACACGTGCGCGCGTATTTGTGCCGCGATACAAGACGCGGCATACTTTGAACGGATGACAAGGCAATGTTGATTAAAAAACCGGACGACATCAAGCGCAGCGAGATTACGCCGGAGCAGACCTATCTAAACCGGCGCAACTTCATGCGTGCGGGCGTGCTCGCTGGCAGCACGCTCCTGACCGCAGCCCTCTATCGCGAGTTCGCCGTGCCCGAAGAACCTCTGCGGCAGCAGGGCGAGAAACTGAACGTGCAACAGGCCGCTAACGACACAGTGCCGCCGCTCACAGAGGCGCGCACGTCGTTTGCAGACATCACGCACTACAACAACTTCTACGAGTTCTCGACCGACAAGTCTGCCGTCGCTTACAAGGCGCGCAACTTCGTCACGCGCCCTTGGACGGTTGCAGTTGAAGGCTTGGTGCAGAAGCCGAAGACGTTTGACTTAGACGATCTGTTGAAGCTCGCGCCCGTCGAGGAGCGCGTCTATCGGCATCGCTGCGTCGAAGGTTGGTCAATGGTTATCCCTTGGGTCGGCTTCCCGTTGGCGCGTCTATTGAAAGAGGTCGAGCCGTTGGGCCAAGCGCGCTATGTCGCCTTTCAAACCATCTATGCGCCAAGCCAGATGCCGAACCAGAGCACGGGGGTACTCGACTGGCCTTATGTCGAAGGCTTGCGGCTCGACGAAGCGATGCACCCGTTGACGCTGCTCGTGAGCGGACTGTACGGGCAAACACTGCTACCGCAGAACGGCGCGCCGCTTCGTCTGGTCGTGCCTTGGAAGTACGGCTTCAAAGGGATCAAGTCGATCATCAAGATCACGCTCACGAGCGAACAGCCGCCGACGACTTGGAACTTGGCCGCTTCGGACGAATACGGTTTCTACTCGAACGTCAATCCGAATGTGGATCATCCGCGTTGGAGTCAGAAACGCGAGCGGCGCATCGGCGAGTTCGGCGTGCGCGACACTTTATTGTTCAACGGCTACGCGGAGCAGGTCGGGCAACTTTATTCGGGCATGGATTTAAGAGCTAACTTCTGATGGTTATTGGTTGTTTGTTAGTTGTTATTTGTGTCTGGTAGCCATGAGCGTGGCTGCAACCACACTCGGCGAATCACAAATAACCAATAACCAATATCAGCTTTTTATGGATATGAAACCACCTGACATTACATTCACGCGCGTCGTTATCTTCGTCAACGCCGTCGTGCCGCTCGTGCTGCTGGCGTGGGACGCCTTCTTTCATCATCTCGGCGCAAACCCCGTCGAGTTTGCCACGCGCACGACCGGCGTATTGACGCTCATCTGCCTCTTCGTCTCACTCGCGGTCACACCGCTCAGACAGACGCTTGGCGCAAACTGGCTGATCAAGTTTCGCCGCATGCTCGGCCTCTTCGCCTTCTTCTACGGCTGCCTGCACCTGTTGACTTATATCTGGTTCGACAAGTTCTTTCACCTGTCGGAGATCGTGCAGGATACTTTGAAGCGCCCGTTCATCTTCGTCGGCATGGCCAGTTGGCTGCTGCTCGTGCCGCTCGCCATCACTTCGACGAACGCGATGATCAAACGGTTGGGCGGCAAACGTTGGCAACGCCTTCATCGGGTCGTTTACTTAATCGCCATCGGCGGCGTCTTTCATTATTGGCTCATCGTCAAAGCCGACGCGCGCATCCCTTACACGTTCGCGGCCGTGCTGGCCGTGCTGCTTGGTTATCGTCTGGTCAAGGCAATGAACAAGTCGGCGGGCAAGCGACCGATGAGCGTCATGCCGCGTTAGACGCAAGCGCAAAATCCAACACAATCGCATCGTGATCAGACAACACGCCCGCGTCGTCGCGTAGGTCGCTGACGACCTGCGGCGCGCCGTCGTGTGCCGGTTTGATGTCGCGCCCGGCGAACCAGTCGAGCTTGAGCGAGCAGTGCCCGCCGTTGCGTTGGAGCGCCCAGTTGATGAACCAGAAGCACCACTGCGGAATCCAGTCGCCCATGTTCACGTTCACGGCCACGTCAGCCACGTCGTAGTGGAGCGTGCAGACGCCGAGCGCGTTCAAGCTGCGATAGTCATAACCACGTCGCTCAAGCAGACGGAACAGCCTGCGCTCGAACCAGCGTTCGGGATAAGGATAATGATTGCGAATCACATGACGGACGCCCATCGCCACGCGCCGCGCGTAGCCGAGGATCGAATAAAGGGCGCGGCGCGAGTTGTAGGTTGAAGTGTTCCAATCGCCGCCGATCAAGACAGGCAGTTGCGGCGTGAGCCGCGCGAGATGATCGAGCACAAGGCGCATCTGCCGGGCACGATGACGCTGTGTCGAGTGCGCGTCTAAATGGAGACTCACCGCGCGAAACAGCCCCGCCGGATGTGCGACATCGGCGATGATGGCGCGTTGTGCGCCAAGCCGTTTCTCTTTGCCGCGCATCTTGTCCTTGCCGTTCGGCAGCGCGAGCGAGTGTGCGCGCTGCAAAGGATAACGCGACAACAGCGCATTGCCATGCAGCGCCAGCGTGTTCGCGCCCGCGACCTCCGACTCGATGCCGCTGCCTTTGTTCAGCGCGAGATAACAAGGCGCGAAGGCGTAGTTCATCTGCAACGCTTCAGCCAACTCGCGCGCGACGAAACGATTCTCCGTGCGCGCCATGCCGTAGTCCAACTCGGTCAACAGCAGCACATCGCTTGCGCGCAAGACCAGATGCTCATTGAGCACGCGCATGATGCTCGGCAGACGCTTGCCGCGCTCGATGTTCCAAGCCGTCGCGCGGATCGTCTGCGCGTGAGTCATTGTGTGCTGACGCTGCGCGGGCGCGAAGTTCTCTTGCACCAAGCCGCTCAGCACACGCTCGATCTCTGGACGCAACTGCGCATAGAGCGGCGACGACTTAAGCGCCTTCGTTGATTCAAACTGCGCGAGCGCAGGGAAGTGGGGCGCAAGCGTGTGCGCGAGAAGCGAATCGGTCTCGTTCGGCTCTTGGATGATTGCGTAGCTCAAGCGCGGAGATATTACGGAGCGCAAGCGAGTTTTTCAACTGACGGGCGCGCGGGCATCAACTATGTGCGACGTGCCGCCAGACGCGCGGCTCGCCCTCTTTGCGTATGAGCGCGAGGACTTCGCGGTAAGCGGCGGCATAGAGCGCGCGCATCTCTGCGGCAGAGGCGGGCTGCGCGAGTTGCTGTTCAAGTTCGTCGGTCGAGAGCCTCTGCTTCGGTGCGGCGACGCGCGCAAGCATTACGCCTTCGCCGGCCGCGTAAACGGCGAGTCCTTCGGCGAGCCAACGCGGGGCGCGGCCCTTGCTGAGCGCATCAATGACCGCGTGCGCGTATTCATGACGCAGTGTGGTTGTCAGCACGCCGCGCTTGCGCAGAGTGGCGAGCGGTTGCAATTCGATGCGCCGGCCGCGTGTGGCGGCTGCGGCCCAAGCGGGCTGACCCGTCGTGCCGACGAACTCGCCCGTCGTCTCGTGCGCGACGATCTCAAGCACGGGCAATGCGGGCAGGTCGAGCGAAGCGGCGGCGAGTCGCTGCTGCATGTCCGTGCGCGCCGCTTCGAGCGTGCGCAAGACATCTTCCACATCGCGCCGCTCAGCCTGCGCCGTGTAGCTCACGCGGAAGTGCTCGCTTGCGAGCGTGAGCCGCGCGGCGGATGATGCGGCGGAAGCGGTGCGGGCATGATTGATAGAAGCGGGAGAATTTTTAACCACGAAATCACACGAAGAGACACGAAACAAGTTGAGTCTCTTCGTGTCACTTCTGCTTCGTGTTGCTTCGTGTGATTTCGTGGTTACATCATGCGCGCGCCACAACAAATCATCATGCCACGGTGCCGATAGGTTTGCGAGTTGCGCGAGGCTCGTGCCGGGAAAATAGTAAGCGAGGATTTGGCGATAGTCTGTGCCGCTTCGGGCCTGCACGTGCGCGCCCATCTGGCAGAGACCCAGACCATGACCGAAGCCGCTGCCGCGAAAGATGAAGTTTGCGCCCGCGCGCTCGACTGTGAAGCGCGAACTCTTCAAGACATTCCAACCGAGCGTGCGCCCGACGATGGTCTTGAAATCCCAACCGCGCAACACGCGCTGTCGCTCGCCGCGCACGGCGACAACTTCGGCGCGCCCGCTCGCATCGCGTTTAAGGACGCGAATCTCATCAACGCGCGCGCCCACATCGCTGCGCTCGTCTTCATGCAGCGCGCGCGCAAGTTGCGCGGCAGAGAGCACGTCCGTCCAACTTGAATTGGGCGCGCCAACGCAAAAATCATCGCGCACGCCGCGCTCGTAACGCTCGTGCGCGGGCGCGCCCCACAAGGTTTCTACGTTCGCCGTCATGCCGCCGCAAGAGGCGCTGAAGTATGCGTTGATCAACTGCCCGCGCCCGTCGCGCAAGACTTCGCCGGCCGTCTCGTTGACTGCGCGCCGAAGCAGCGCATGAAACTCAGGGCGTGTGTCGTCGTTAGCGTTGACGGCCAAGTAGCGTTGACAATGCGTGAGGTTGCAGAAGTCGTAACCATCGCGCGCGTGGCGATGCAAGTTCTTGAGTGTGAACGTGCGACTGACAACGGCCAAAGCCTTGATCGCTTCGTACTCATCTTCCGTGCTCGCCTCTGCCGCCAGCACGCCGTAGATGTAATCCTCAAGCGCGAGCGTCCGCGTCGTCTCTTCGCGCACGAGATGCACGCGCACCGACGGCTCGCGCGTTGCCGCTTCTGAGGCTGAATCATCCGGCGCTGTCTCCGCACTCAAATCATAACTATTCGCATCAACAGTACGTGTCGTTGCAGCGGCACGACGCAACTTGGCCTCGTCGTTTGTTTCGGCGGTGGCGCGGGCATAGGCGGCGAAGATGGGTTGTGAGACGGTCGCGCTCTGCACGCCGGTCGCACGTTTGAGAAAGACGAGCACGGCCAACTTGAATTGTTCGGGCGCAGATTGTTTCGCGTGCGTGGTCGCGTCTGCGTTCGTTTGATCTGGATCGCTCGTGCGCGTCTCAGTCGGCGCAAGCATCTGTTTGTTCCCAGCCGCGAAGCCGACGAACCAGCCATGTGTGTGCACGCCGCCGACTTCTGTGGCCGTGCCAGTCTTGCCGTAGATGATGATGGGCAGCGCATCGAGGTGCGCGCGCTCGGCCGTGCCGTAAGCGACAACGCCGCGCATGCCTTCGAGCAGGAGCGCGCTCTCTGCGTTTGCGATCTCAGGCGCGGCCCGTTCGTGCGCTGGAAAATTTTCGGACGCGGCCGTTTGCGGTGTGTAGAGATGTCCGCCGTTCAAGAGCGCCGCGTAAGCGGTCAACAATTGCATCGGCGTGACGAGTAAATCCTCGCCCTCGCCGAGCGCCTCGCTCAAGTGCCAACGCGCGCGCGGGAGTTTGCCTGTCTGCTCGAACTCGTCCGCGAGACCTGTGCGTGCGCCGAAGCCGTAGGCGGCGAGCGTCGCGTTAAAGTCGTCGGGCTTGAGCCGCTCGCCGACGCGCGCGAAAAAATAGTTGCACGAATAGGCGAGCGCCTGCGCGGGCGTGAAAGGCGGCAGGCTCGCGGGATGCGAACAGGTGAAGTGCGCATCTAGGCGCACGTAATGTTTGCGACAGAGCAGGCGCGCGTTCGGGTCGAGCGCGCCGGAGCGCAGCGCCGTTAAAAGTGTGAACGGCTTGATCGCTGAACCGGGCGGGAACGCTTGCTCACCGGCGAGGCGCGGATTGACGATGGCGCGCACGCGCCCCGTCTGCGGATCGAGCACGATGATCGCGCCCTCGCGCGCACCGAGCGCATCGTTGGCTGCGCTCTGCAAAATGGCATCGAGCGCGGCGTCGTTGAGCGCGACGGCGGGCGCGCGTGTCGGCTTAGGCTTAACGACATCCTTCGGCGTTGACCACGCGCAGACGAGCGCGACACAGACGCACAGATGCGTCAGCCCATGACGCGCAGCGAGACTGAGTTTGCAACGACGGACGATAGCAGCGACGCGACGCGCTGCGACTCGTCGCGTCTGCCGGATGCTATCGCGCCATGCATGGGCGTACATCTTGAACTGCCTCACAGGAAATGATGAATGATGAATGATGAATGATGAATTAAAAAACAAGCTGTTTGTCATTCATCATTCATCATTTCCTCTACGCCTGCGCCGGTTGCGGCGGCAAGTCCGGCTCGGCCGGCGCAGGCACAGTCGTCGCGCCGACAGGTTCAGCGAGCGCGCGCAACGTCAGCACCCAACCCGTGAGCGACAATAAAAACGCGAGCAAGAGGCGCACACCGAACAACAGTAGTTCAGACCATTCGCCCTTCGTGCCGATGCGCGTGAACAACAGAAAGTATGGAATGGCGCCGAAGATGATCATGCCGACCGCGTAGGTCAGCACGGTCTGCGGCGCGAGCACGCGCCCGAAGCCTTTGAACAGGCCGCGCAAACCGTCGCGCGCAATGCCGAGCCACAAGTGGATCAAGATGAGCGGCACAACGATGCCGAAGAGCAAGAGCCGGAACGTGACGAGCAGCACGTAAGACCAATGCACCTTCGGTTTCTTCGCTTCCTCTTCATGCGCGGGCGCGTGCATCGGCACAGACAGAGGCTCACTCTCATCTTCGCTCACGCTGCCATGCGTCTCGCTCTGCGTCGCAGGTGCAGGCTTCGCCGTGATGCGCGTCTCGACTTTATTCAATAACCAAACGCAGAGCACGATGACGAGCACGAGCGGCAGACTCACGACGAAGAGTTTCCAAAACGCCTTACCCGCGATGCGCAACGTTGCACCCGGTGCATCCATGCCGACAGCGAAGCCTGCGCAGCCCGCTTGCAGTGCGAAGAAGAGCACGGGAATGGCGACGGCGAAGACGAAGGTGAAGAGCACTTGAATCACACTCGCCTCGCGCGTCGTGATGAAGAAGTAGCACGCGATGATGAAGAGCGCGTAGAGCACGCCCAACACGACGAGCGCCGGGATGTGCGCAAGCAGCGCGCGGATCGATGCGCCGATGGCGGCGATTACATTCTTAGTCATTATGAACCTCAAAAGGCTATTAGCTGTTAGCTATTAGCTGTTAGCCAAAACGCTCTGCGCTATGCTGGCAACTTCCATTTGTGCCTTAGCCGTTCGTTACCAGACGGAAGCTAACAGCTAATAGCTAACAGCTTCTTTACTGTTTATCCAAAATCTTGAGCGCGCCGCTCGCGGTATTTGCTTGCACCGTCGGCGCGTACATCTCTTCGACGCGCGCGGGCGCGACGCGAAACTCGCCCGGCTCCTGCACGCGCATGGCGTAGCGGAAGGTGGCGTCGCCGTCGAAGTAGTTTAGGAAGAGCGCCGTGCGATTGTCGCGGAACTCGCGCGCGCTGTACCAGTCGCTCCAATCCTTCGTCGTGTAATCGAAGTCAATGCCGCTGACCTGCTCGATCTGTTCGCAGCCCGCAGGGATCGGGTCTTCGATCATGACGTAAGACGCATGCGGCCCTTCGACGTGCAGCTTCGAGATGATCATGTCGCCCGAATGCACGTCGCCCTTCAATGCTTCGGCCCGCCAGACCGGATTGCCGTTGTTGTCGTCAACGACAAGTCGCAGGTACTCGCGCGAAATCTTCAAGCCGCCGTTGCCTTGCGCGGGCGTCTGCTCGTCGCTCGTGGCAAAGCCGAGCGTGCTTGAAAGATAGAGCACGCCCGCGCCGTGTTTGACGATGCGAATTTGCGTGTTGTTTGCGACCTCTTCGTCCTTCTTGCGGATGATGAGTTGCGGGCTGCCGACATCTGCGGCCGTGATCTGCTTAGCCAAGACCTGCTGCCCGTTGACGTAAATCTCAACCGCGTAGTTCGGCGTCAACTCCTGACTGACCTTCAAGTAATCGGTCAAACCGTAGATCGCAAACGCGGTCTGCTTGGTCGAAATCCAGTATGCGCCGTACTTGCGATTGCCGACGAGCCAGCGCGCAGACTTGGCGAGCAAGTCGCTCTGCGGATCGATCTGCGCGATTGCTTTGATCGAAAGGGCGGTCGCTTCGAGCGAATCGTCTTCCGAGAAATCGAGCGCGGGCTTGCGCTGCGAATCCCAATGCGCATCGAAGTCTGTCGTGCGTGCAGAGCCTTCGATCTCGCTTGCGACTTGCCGCGCGCGTGTGTCGCCGCGTTGTTTCAATGTCAGAGCGAGCAGCGCGCGGCCGTAGGGCTGCAAACGGCCGCGATTGGTGAACATGTCGTCCACGTGGCGCGGGTCAACGCCGCCGCTCATGCTGAGCGCGTAGATGATGTAAGCGCGTGTCTCTGTGTCAATCTCTTTGCCGTCGTCGTTCTTGCCTGTCTGAATGAGCGCGCCGAGTTTTGCGCGCCCCTTTGCGACGCGGCTGTCATCAACCTGATAACCGGCGCGGCTCGCCAACGTCAAACCATCAACCACGTAAGCGGTCATCCAAGGATCGGTCGGATCGTCTTTCCACCAACCCCAGCCGCCGTCTTCGTGTTGATAGTTATAGAGCCGCGCGAGTCCGCGCTTCACCTTCTTGGCCAGATCGTTCTTCGCACTGATGCGCGCCGTCGCCACTTCATGCAAAGCGTTTGTCACGATCACATCGGGCAGGAACGAAGACATCGTCTGCTCGGTGCAGCCGTATGGATAGCTCGTCAGGTAATCGAGCGCGCCGAAGAGTGTGCTTGCAATGGACGGCGCGGCTTCGATGCGAAGCGTGCGCCCGTGCGGGTCGGCATTGCCGGGCAAGTTAATCGTGACGGTGCGATCCTCTTCGTCGTTGCCGAGCGTCGTCGCCTCGCCGCGCGTCTGCCGCACACCGCGCGGGACAATGTCCATCGGCATCTCAAGCGCATCCGAATCGGTGTCGGTCAAAGCTTTGCCGAGCAAGGTCAGCGGCCCCGTCTGCGTCGCTTGCACACGCCAGTTCGCGCGATACTCGCCGTTCTTCGGGATCAAGACCGACAGATTCTGCGCGTCTAACAACTTCGCGCCGCCGACTTCGAGCGAAATCTGTGTCTGCTTGTCTGCGTTCAGGAAGTTGTGGACGATGCCGGAGATCGTCACCGTGTCGCCCGCCGTAAGAAAGCGCGGCATGGCGAGACGCATGATCACGTCTTTGCGCTCTAAAGCCTTCTGCGTCGTTGCGCCGACGCGCGTGTCGCTTGTGATCGCGCGTGCGGTTGCACGCCACGTCGTTAGATTGTCTGGCAGTTTATAACTGATCGTAGCCTTGCCGTCTGGGCCGGTCATGAGCGCGGGCGACCAATACGCCGTGTCTTTGAAAATCTTGCGTATCTTCGGCTGGACGAGATTGTCTTCGTTCTTGAAATCAGCGAGTTGATACGCGCGCCGGTTCTGCGCAAGCTGCACGGGCTTGCTGCCAGCGTAGCCTGTGAAGCTGAAGTTGACCGAGAAGGTTGTGTTGACCTGATTGTAGCGGCGACCGTAGAACTCTTCGCGTATGTCACCGGCTGAATCGGGGCGGATGCTGTAGATCGATTCGTCAACGATGCCGAGACTGATCTCCGCGCCCGACACAGGTTGATTATCTGCGCCGCGCACGAGCACCGTGTACGAAGCCGTGTCGCCCGGCTTGTACTCCTTCTTGTCCGACATGATCTCAAGCTTCAACAGACGATCACGCGGCGGCACGATCAGAGACTCCTCGGCCGTGTACATGTCGCCGTTCTTGACATAGGTGACGTTCAAGAAAACGTTCGGCGAGTAGTTCGCTTCGATCTTCACATCAATCGTTGCCGCACGCCCTTGCACATCCAACTGCCGGACGTTCATCACGCTCGCCAGTTCGGTCGTCACCAACAAGTGCGCCTTGTCAGTCGGCAAGAGCGCGAGCACGTGCGCCGTCTCGCCCGGCTTGTAGGATTTCTTATCGGGCACGAGCTTGATCTGATCCTCGCCTTGATAAGAGACATCAGACCAAGCGTTGCTGCGATCAGAGACCCAGAAGTAGCCGCCGCCAAAGGCCACGTTGCGCCCGTTCTCGTTGATGACGGCGCGCACCTCTATGTCGCCATTCGTCTGCACCGTGTAATCGTAACTCGCCTCGCCCTGCGCGTTCGTGTCAACGGCGGCCGAAGATAGCTCGTTCTCTTTGGTCTTGTACTCGTAGCTCGACGCGCCGTCTTCGACCTTCTCGACCTTCTCCCAAGTGCGCTCGATAAACTTGAGCGTGACGTGCGCCGCGACCGGATGATTCTCATAATCGGCGGTCTTGACTTTGACGTGCGCCGTCTCGCCCGTCTGATAGACGTAGCGATCCGTCTCGGTCTCGGCCGCGATGTTGCCGCGCGTGCCGACGAAGCTGGCGCTGCCTTGCATCTCGCGGCGCGCAGCGTCTGTCACTTGCGCTTCGAGCCGATAGGTGTAGTCCCAAGCCTCTTTCTCTTCGGGCTGCGGCACTTGGAAATCAACTTGCAGGTTGCCGTTCGCGTCGAGCTTGCCGTCGCCCTCTTTGACCATCGAGTCGCCGTAAGGCGAGTAGTCGTCGGCGGAACTCGTGTCCTGTTCCGCAGGATTGTTCTTATCCTTTTCGACGCCGAAGTCGTCAATCGCATCGGCTTCGCTGTCGAAGAACTCGTGATAGTAACGCTCGCGATAGATGTAATACTTCACGTCGGCGCGCGTGACGGGTGCGCCGAAGAAGTAGCGCGCGCTGACGGTGAAGTGTCCGGTCTGGCCTGCGGCGACGAACTTTTGCGGCGTCGCCACCGTCACTTTGTATTCGGGTTTCTTGTACTCCATCACCTCGAAGTAGCCGCTCGCCGTCTGCTCGCCGACGTGCGCGGTGATGTTGTAACTGCCAAGCGGCGCGTCTTCGCCGATGTCCAAGTCGCCGCTAAACGTGCCGCGCGAAGAGAGCGGCAGGTCTTTTTGATAGACTTGATTGCCATCGCCATCTTCGATGGTGACGTTCACGGTCGAGCCAACCAACTGATAACCTTTCTCGGTCAACTGTCGCAGGATGCCTTTGAAATAGACCTTCTGCGCGGTGCGATAGACGGGGCGATCCGTGTAGATGAAACTCTTGAAGTTCTCATCATTGCCGCCGCCCTCTTCATCGCCGCCACTGCCGCCGTTGAAGTAGAACGAATCGAGATCGGAGATGACGAAATTCTCCTGCTCGCGCGCCATGAGCAGGTACGAAGGCTGCGGTTCGTCGCCACCTTCGCCGCCGCCCTCTTCGTCGCCCGTGTCCGCTTCATCGCCCGCGTCGCCGTTCTTCGTAGCGCTCGCTTTCTTGTTCGACTTGTCCGCGAGCTTCATGCGCAGCAAACCTTGATTGTCGGTCGTGCCGCTCATGAGCGTGTCTTTGCTCTTGACGACCTGCACGTTGACGTTCGCGCGCGGCGCACCCGACTGACGTTGGGCCGCATAGATCATCATCTGCCCGTCGCGCGAAGTCTTCTCGATCATCGTCAGATCGCTCACGATGGCGACGCCGTAAGCGTGCAGGTCGCCGTTAATGGCTTCGACTAGATAGACGCCCGGCTCGCGTTTGCCGAGCGCGACAGGCTTGCGTTCATACTGCTCGTCTGCGCTCGTCACCGCCGGCAACTTCTCGCGCCAACTGCTCACGACGCGCTCTTTGTTGAGCAAGGGAATGGTCGCGTAGTCCGACTGGTTCAGAGGCGCGCGCACTTCGGTCTCTTCGCCGCCGCCGCGAAAGCGTTGATTGAACGATTGGCGCGCACTGTGCTTGACCTGCGTGCGGACGTAATTGCGAAACCAGTCGTAGAAACCTAGCTTGAAGCGGTGCAGGCGTTCGAGGAATGTGGGCTTGCGCTTCTGATAGTAATTCTGAAAATCGTAGTCTTCGTCCTCGCCGACCTGATGCGGGTTGTCGAGTTGTTTGAAGAACTGCACAGGGTCATTGATCTTATAGACGAAGAAATCGAGCGTATCGAGATCGTGATAGTTGACGAAGACGCGCGCACGCTCATTCGTGCCGTAAGTGCGATTGGTCAGCAACGAAAAGAAGGGTTTCGGCGGCGCAGCATCGGCCTTGCGCTCGTAGTAGTCCTCTTGCGGGAAGAACTCCTGCGCCGTGCCCTCGGCGAGCGCGCGCACGCGCCAGTAGGAGAACCCAAGCGCGGCGATGATGACCGCAAGATAGATAAGAATTGAAGCGATGAGTTTGCGACTGTTCATAAGTTTCAGCCTTGCTTGAATCTCTCAAGCAGTTTTTCAACCACGAAATCACACGAAGCAACACGAAATAAAAGCCACGAAGTTTCGTGCTGCTTGCTTCGTGTCGGTTCGTGTGATTTCGTGGTTCAATGTCTCTCCCTCAATGGCGCGCATGATTTTTCAAAGGCGCACCGCTAAATATTCCTTTTGCGCATCTCAATTCAGAATCTTGAGCCGGTAGAAACCTAAAAAGTTCGGATTGGTCGGCAACGGTCGCCAACGTCTATCCGGGTGTTCGTCTAACACAGCGAGCCGCACCTTCTTCACGACGCCCTTGTCGGTTGGTGACGCACCCGTGTGATAGACGACCCAATCGCTTGCGCCTTCGTCTTGCTCGCGCGCCGCGCCTAAAAAGATCATCACATGATACGGATAACGCTGCGCGAACGGTTGGAAGAAGAAGAGCAAGTCGCCCGGTTGCGCCTGCGCGCGGTCGCGCGAGACGAACGTGCAATTGAACTCTTTGAGCGCGTGCGCGTCGGCAAACTCGGAGAAGCGGTCTTTGTCTAAATCGTCTGCGCGATAAGCGCCGGGCACGATGCGAAACAGTTTTTCGCCGAGCGGACTTTCCTGCAAAGTGTAAGCGCGCACGTCCGGCGCAAGCGCCTCGTAGCCCGCGCCCATGCGGCGCAGCCACACGCGGTCGTGCGTGCGCAGCGCCTCGCGCCAAGCGAAGCGTACGAGGCCGGCGCAGTCGTGCTGCTCCTCGTTCCACGCATCGCTCAGCTTATAAAACTGCATCTCGGCGATGCCGGTGAACCAGCGTCGGAAATTCTCGCGGTCGTTGTAGGAGCGCAACTCCGAGCGGTCTGGGATGCCGTCGTTGTCCGTGTCGGCATCGAGCGCAGGCAGCACGGTTTCGGCGCGCTCAAACGTTGGCGCTGGATTCGCGGCGACGGTCGGCGCATGCGCCTGCGTTGTGCCGCCGCATGCTGCGTGCAGCAGGCAACAGCCGAGCAGAACGATGATGAGCAATGTGGACGAACGCAACGAGCCGGATGACCTCACAGGTTTGCTATTGGTGCTGGCAACATCCCTTGAGTGTTCGCTAAAGGTCTGGACAGAGCTTGTGTCGCGCGCATCATAATCCAACCCGCCACGTTTGGTCACTAAATTTTCTGCACCGCCGCCAATCACGCCGCAAATTATCAACCCGCACCGCCCGAGTTGCGCCGCGCACCTGAACAGTGCCGCCTCCGGTTAGCCCTGTGCCGCTTGTGCCAATCCCGCCCTGCGCGTGTGTGGTTAACCACATTGACCGTTGTCCGTGAATGGAGGAAGCTAGACGCGACGAGGAGGTTGTTGGCACGTATGCGCGCATGTCTGTTGTTACTTTTATGGTTGGGCGGTATCTCGATAGTCGTCGGGCAGCAGCCCGCCACGCTTGCTTTGCCGCCACAGGCGCAGGCCATGTTGTATGCGAAGCTTTCCGATTGGCGCTATGTGTCTGTGCCGGAGCAGGTACAGCAGGCGCTGAGACGAGAGCACGGCGCGGGCGTCAGCCCCGCTCTGATTAGTGGCGACTTTGACGGCGATGGGCGCGCGGATTATGCAGCCTTCATCGAGCATGGGACGCAGAGCAGCGGCGGCGCGCCTTCGTGCCTCGCTATCTTTCTGCAACAACAAGATAGTTTCAAGCTGTACGTGATTGATGGGGTCAACGCCGATTACATTCAACTTATCCACAAGGGCGACGGCAGCTACGATTTCGAGACGCAGAAACAGTTCGTCTATCAACACGACGCGATTGATGCCGTCATCTTCGAGAAGGCGGCCACCTCTTACGTTTACGAGCAGGGCCGCTTCCGCGCTATCATCACGGGCGATTGAACTATGTCAATCCTAATTGCTGAAGACAACGTGGCGCAGCGTCGTTACCTGCGCGAACTATTGGAGCGTGAGTTTGCGGCGCATGCGCCGGTCTTGGAGGCGGCGGACGGGGCGGCGGCCGTGGAGCAGGCGTTGAAGCACCGGCCGGAGTTGTGTGTGCTCGACATACAGATGCCGACGTTGTCGGGCGTGAAGGCGGCGCGCGCCATCTGGCGCGAGTTTCCGGCGGCGCGCGTCATCTTCTGGACGCAGTTTCCGCACGAGGTCTATATCAACGAGATACGCAAGATCATCAAAGCGGTCGAGCCGCCGCCCGCTTACGGTTTCATCCACAAGAACAATCCTGAGTCGCGCTTCCTGCGCTTCGTCGCGGCCGTGCTTGAAGACGGCGCGGACATGATCGATCCGGCGTTCAAAGATTCGTTCAAGCGGCCATTGCTCACAGAGTTTGAAGCCGAAGCTTTGTACTATCTCGCATTGGGTCTGTCGAACTGGGCGATTGCGCGCAAGTGCAGTCTATCTTTGCGCGGCGTCGAGAGTCGGCTCGCGACGCTCTACGAAAAACTGTTCGTCGCCACGCCCGAAGGCACGCCGCACGAAACTTACGACAAGCTTGCCTACAACATCCGCACGCGCGCCTTTTTTGAAGCGCTCCGCCGCGGCCTCATCAACGCGGACGAACTGGAGAAGGCCGCGCACGACCTCGAAGGCTGGATCGAGCGCGACCGCGTGCGTTTCATCGAAGAACAGAAGGCAGAAGGCAAGAAGCAGAAAGCAGAAGGCAGAAAGCAGTAAACAGAAAGCGGAAAATAGAAAGCAGCAGGCAGAAAGCAGTGGGCAGAAGACAGACAAACAATGGCGCGCGCTCATTGCGTCTGACCATTAGAAACTGGCTGCTCATTTTCTGCCTACTGCCTACTGCCTACTGCCTACTGCTTGCTGCCTTCTCGTCTCGCGCCCAAAGCACAAACGACACACAAGCCATCCCTGCGACTAATCTGCACCAATGGGGCGCGGTGACGCTCTTTCATGGACTGCCGTCGGATCGCGTGCGCGCGCTTGTGCAGGATGCGGATGGCGCGATGTGGTTTGGCACGGACAATGGACTAGCGCGCTATGACGGGCGGCGCACGCAGTCTGTGCAGATCGGCGAGCTGGCGAACGCGCGCGTGTTGGCGTTGAAGTTTGATGAGAACGGCATGTTGTGGGCTGGCACAGACGCGGGTGCGGCGCGGTTTGTGAACGGCACGTGGCAGTTGCTCGAAGCGACGCGCGGGCATACGGTCACGGCGCTTGCGTTTGCGCCAAACGAGCGCGGGCACGCTTGGCTGGCGACGGGGCAGGGCACACTCTTCGATTGTCAGCCGAAGCCGGACGGCACACTCGATCTGCGCGCGTTGCCTCATGAGCCGCTCACGAGCGCGGACGCGGATAAACCGGGCGCGTTGCAGTTGACGAGCCTCGCGTTCGACGAGACGGGCGCGCTCTTAGTCGGCGCGCGCAGTCGCGGCCTGTTGCGCATCGAGCGCGAACAGATCAGAGAGATCGTCAGCCGCCCGCGCGCGTTCTTCGTCGAAGCGTTGGCGACGGATGCAGACGGTAAACTTTGGCTCGGCGCGCGTGCGCGCGGCACAGACAGCGGCCTTTATCAAGCGAACGATCCGTTGCACCCGACGAAAGTTGGCGCGAATGTGGGCACGGTCACGACCATTGTGCGCGATGGCGGCGACGGTTTGTGGGTCGGCACGGACGGGCAAGGCGTGTGGCATTATCGCGGTGGGCGGGCGGTCGAACGCTTCACGTTCGAGGGCACGGGCGGCGGCCTGCGTTCGGATCACATCTATTCGATCTACGTTGACCGCGAGGGCGTCATCTGGTTCGGCACGGATCGCGGCGTCTGTCGCTTCGATCCGAGCGCGCCGCACAACGAAACGATCAGCGCAGAGACGGAGAGCAACTTTGTGCGCGCGCTCTATCGCACACAGAAGGGCGAACTACTGTGCGGCACGAAGCGCGGGCTGTTCGTCTATGACGCACAGTTAAAAACTTGGCGGGCGCTCGAACAACTGGCGCGCAAGACGGTCTATGCGCTCGCGGAAGATTCTGGGGGGCGTCTGCTCGTCGGCACGTCGAGCGGTCTGTACGTCGGCGTGAGCACAAAGCGCGGGCCGGCGAAAGCGCAACAGTTAATCGCGCCTGAGACGGAAGCGCAAGCGCCGAACGAGGCACAGCAGCCGACGACGAAAGACGAGGCGAAAGCACAAGGCACGAGCGCGCCGCCGCCGAAAGCGAGCGCGCAAACAGAGAGCGCAGGCACAACGCAGAACAGTAAACCTGCGCCGCCCGTCGGCACGAAAGAGACGACTGCGCACGCGAAAGATCAGTCGAACGGCGCGCAGGCGGAAGCGAAAGAGGAACAAGCGAAGCAGCACAATGAGAACGAACCGGCGCGCGTCGAGAGCGTGCGTGCGTTGCGCAACTTTCAGGGCGCGACTTTTATCGCCAGCTATGGTCTCGGCGTTGAGCGTCTGGACGGCGGACGGCGCACGCACGTGTGGCCGGCGGCGAATGATGATCCACATCTGCGCGAAGTGACGGCGCTCTATGCGGAGGGCGATGCGCGGCTCTGGATCGGCACAGCGCACGCAGGCGTCTTCGTTTATGAGAACGGGCAGACGAGTGCGGGCGGCGAGCAGTTGGCGCAGTTGTCGAGCGGCGCGGTCTGGGCGATGACGGGTGCGCGCGATCAAGCACTCTGGTTCGCCACCGAGCACGGACTTTATCTCTATCGCAACGGGCAACTAACTGTTGTTGTGCCGGACGCTGACGTGCGTAGCGTGATTGTAGATGAAGACGCGGGCGTCGGCGCTTGGTGCGCGACCGCAGGCGGCGGCCTGTTGCGCGTCCGTGTTGACGACGAGTTCGGGCCGCTCGTTTCGCGGCTCGACGTTGAGCAGGGACTTGCGTCGGCGCAGACGTTTGCGCTCCTGCGCACGGATGAGAACGCGAATAACAAAGAGAACGATGCGAAGGCAAGCAACGCCGGAGACGCGAACGCTGCGGAGTCGCTGCTGATCGGCACGAGTCGCGGGCTTGTGCATTACACGCCCGGTCGTGCCGCGCCTGCGCTTGTGCCTGTGCGCGTGTTGAGTCGGCGTTTGCATCCGGCCGATGAGTTGCGCGCAGGGATCGAGTTGCCGTATCCGCAGAATAGTCTCGCGCTCGACGTTGCGGCCTTGAGCAGTCGCACCTACCCGGAACAGTTTCAGTATGCGTTCGTCTTGCGCGATGGCAAGGGGCGCGAGTTGCGCCGTAAGCTCGCGCACGATGCGCAGTTCTTGATGGAGAACCTTGCGCCCGGTCGTTATCGCGTCGAGGCGCGCGCCTTCACGAAAGACCTGATGGCATCTCAGCCGCTCACGTTCGAGTTCACAGTCGGACGTGCGCCGTTCCCTTGGACGACGACGATGCTCGCTGTTCTGCTCGTGCTCGCGCTCGTCGCGCTCACATGGGGCGCGGTGCAGAACCGGCGCATCGCACGCACTTCGGCCGAACTTGCCGAAGCGCATCACGAACTCGCGGGCGCGCGCCTCGAACTCGCCAACGAAGCCGAGCGCGAACGCCGACGCATCGCCCGCGACCTGCACGACCAGACGCTCGCAGACCTGCGCAGCCTCATGCTGCTCACAGATCAGATGCCGACCGACACGCGCACCAACGGGCAGAACGCTACGGTCGAACCCGCGCGCTTCCGCGCCGAGATCGAATCCGTCTCGCAAGAGATTCGGCGCATCTGTGAGGACTTAAGTCCGTCGGCTTTAGAGAACGTCGGTCTCGCTGCCGCGCTTGAGTTCGCGCTCACAAACGCCGTCGCGCATGCACCGCCGACGAAGCGTTTCACCTACGAGTTCGCCTGCGCCGAAGACTTCGACGAACGGCTCGCGCTCGCGTCCGGCGAACGCATGCAACTCTATCGCATCGCGCAAGAGGCGATTAACAACATCTGCCGCCACGCCGACGCCCGCCACGTCCGCCTCACCGTCGCGCTCTCCGAAGCCGGCGAACTCACGCTCATGCTTGAAGACGACGGGCGCAGCTTCGATCTCAAAGAAGCCAAACGCGGGCGCGGACTCGCCAACATACGCGCCCGCGCCAGCCTCATCGAAGCCCACGCCAACTGGACGCGCCGCCCCGACGGCGGCACACTCTTCACCCTGCGCAAAGCGAACGCAGCGAAGATTCAAGCCAGCGATGAAAATGTTATCTGAGAAGCGGGGCGCACGAGTATGTTGACTTGTGGTCATGTGAATTTACTAATCAGCGTACTGCTCGTGGTTCATCTCAGTTTAATTGGTCAACTTGGTCAACGACAGATGATGCCACGTCACCATCATCGCAACGCACAGATAAAAATGAGACCTGACAACAATGAGAAGCTGAGTTCGCAACCTCTTGCTGATTCTGTCGCACAGACCGTCGCGGAGTCGCGAACTATAAAGACCGATTCAATGGAGCCTCGTATCCCCGTTGCTGCTCGCTCGCTCTTGACTATATTGAAGCATCAGTTACGCGATCTGATCAGCGAAAGCTTGAACACCGTGCAATCGCACGATGTACTAAGTACCACACAGGCGCAGGCGCGCGTGCTGATCGCGCTCAAGCGCGGCAACGTAAGCGTTGGAGAGCCGCCTGACGAAGGGTATATAGATGAAGAGGCTTGGAATCTTCCGTATCTCTATGGCGACATTTATAACATCACGCTCAAGCAGCCGGCCGGTCTTCATGATGTGATAGTAGCTACAATGACCATCGGCGTCTGTTGTGGCCGCGACACTTCGTTCTACCTCTTTCAAAAACGCGGCGCATGCTGGGTGCTGACGCTCACGCAGGAAGCGAACGGTTACGCGCAGATTGACGGTGCGCAAGGTATGTTTGACTGCCGCATCGCGCCGTTAGATCATGCCGGTCATCTCTTTGTGGTGACAACCAACGTCAACCCTTGGTGCACATCGAACTGGCAGCGCCTTCGCTATTGTGTGATGCGTATTGGGGCGCGACCGGAGAAGCCGCAAGTGCTCAAGCGCAGCGCGGAGACAATCTATCTTGGCGTTGATAACCCTTACCAACTTCGTGCGGCGCAAGGCAACTTCAGCTTAGATTTTGAGGGTGATAGCAATCCTGATGAAATACACTGCCGACATCATCTGACATATCGAATCAATAACACGGGCGCGCATCTGTTGCGCAAAGACTGAACACGCCGATGGCTTCTGCCTTCTCTCACGCCTTCGTTGCCATCGCGCTCGGCAAGACGTACACGGGCGCGCGGCGGCGTTGGCATTTCTGGTTGTGGACGGTGTTCTGTGCGGTCGTGCCGGATGTGGATGTCGTGGGCTTCGCGTTTGGCATACGCTACGGCGACATGCTGGGGCATCGTGGGCTGACGCATTCGCTGGCGTTTGCGCTCGTGCTGGCCTTTGTGGTTGTCGCGCTCGCGTTCAAAGACGTGCCGCGTTGGTCGCGCGGTTGGTGGACACTCGTTGCATACTTCTTCGTCGTGACGGCTTCGCATGGTGTGCTCGATGCGCTGACGAACGGCGGCTTGGGCGTCGCTTTCTTCGCGCCGTTTTCCAATGCGCGCTACTTCTTTCCTTGGCGGCCCATTGAGGTCTCGCCCATCGGCATCGCGCCGTTTTTCAGCGAGCGAGGCTTGGAAGTCATCAAGAGCGAGTTTGTTTGGCTGTGGTTGCCGAGCGTTGGGTTGATCGCGTTGGCTTGGCTTGTGCGCAAGCTGAGGCGCGCGGCGCGTTGATGCGCTTCACAAAAACTTGAGCAGGTAAGCGAGCAGTGCGGCGAGGAGCAGGCAGAAGAGTCTGAGTCCGATCTGTAAACTGCGTGCAGCAAAGGCGGGGCGACGAGTCAGGCCGCTTTCGTCGAGGATGAGAAAGAGGCTCAGGTAGAAGACGACCGGCAGCACGACCGCGCGCCAAGCCCACCAAGCGAGCACGGTCGCCACCAACACCGCGATGAAGCCAGCGCACAAGACGATGGCGAATAGTTCCATCAACGCAGTCAATGGACGCGCACGCGCGCATTGATAAAGCAGTGCGAGCCAGAGCAGCAGCGTCATGCAGAAAGAGAAGAGCGCGAGAACGCGACCCAAGAGCGTCGCCGCATGGCCTATCGCAAGCAACGTCAAGCCAAGAAAGAGCGCGAGCGGGACGAGTAGACTGAAGTGTCGCTCGCTGAACTCGGTGACGGTCGTGCCGCGATATTTTGTTTGTGTCATCGCTTTGACGGTTCGACTGTCGCTTCGTGCGCTCGCGTGAGTATATGAATCGAGCTTGCATCTGAGAAGTAGTTTGGTTCATGCTCGCGTGCCGCGCGTTCTTTTAACATGAACTGTCGAAGGAGTCATGGATGAAGATCATCGTGACCGGCGCGAGCGGTTTGATCGGCTCGGCGCTTGTGCCGTCGCTCATCGCTCAAGGTCATCAAGTGACGGCGCTCGTGCGCCGCGAGTCGAAACATAAACCGCCGGCGGGCGTGGTTGAAGTCATTTGGCATCCGGTGGCGGGCGAATTGGATGCGGCGCGCCTTGTCGGGCACGATGCGGCGGTGCATCTCGCGGGCGAATCAATCGCGTCGGGGCGTTGGACGGACGCAAAAAAGCGACGCATCATTGAGAGCCGCGTCGAGAGTACGCGCTTGCTCGCCGAGACGCTCGCGCGTTTGCAGACGCGCCCGCGCGCGTTCGTCTGCGCCTCCGCCACAGGTTACTACGGCGACCGCGGCGCGGAAGTCTTGACCGAAGCGAGCGCGCCCGGCTCGAACTTTCTCGCGCGCGTCTGTCGTGAGTGGGAAGCGGCGTGTGAGCCTGCGCGCGCGGCCGGCATACGCACAGTCAACTTGCGCTTCGGCGTCGTGCTGAGCAAAGAAGGCGGCGCGCTCGCGCAGACGCTCACGCCGTTCAAACTCGGCATCGGCGGGCGCATCGGCAGCGGCCAACAATACATGAGTTGGCTCACGCTCGATGATGCGGTCGGCGCGATTGAGCATGCGTTGACGGATGAGAGCTTGGCGGGGCCGGTCAACGTGGTCGCGCCGCAGCCGGTGACTAATGAAGAGTTCACCAAAACAATCGGGCGCGTGCTCGGTCGCCCGACGCTGTTGCCCGTGCCCGCCTTTGCCTTGCACTTCGCACTCGGCGAAATGGCCGACGCGCTGTTGCTCTCAAGCGCGCGCGTCGAACCGGCGCGACTCACGGCGGCGGGCTATCAATTCAAGTATCCGCAACTCGAACCGGCATTGCGCCACTTGCTGCGCGAGTAAAACAGTTTTCAGAAAAAAGCTATTTCTCTTCCTGAAAACTGAAAACTGTAATTGAGTTTTTCATCCGCCCTGTTCAGCTTATAATCCGACACTGTGAAGTTAGAGCAAAGACAACCGACGACGCGCCGCCGCTTCGCCGCTTACGCTTGGGGCGTGCTGGCCTACAACCTCGCGGTCATCCTGTGGGGCGCATACGTGCGCGCGTCCGTGTCGGGTAACGGCTGCGGCAGCCATTGGCCTCTGTGCAACGGCGAAGTCATTCCAACCGCGCCGCAGTTGAAGACGCTCATTGAGTTTGCGCACAGACTGACGAGCGGGCTGTCGGTTGTGCTGCTCGTCGTATTGGTCGTGTGGGCTTGGCGCGCGTTCCCGAAGGGGCACAGGGTCAGACGCGCGGCCCTTCTGTCAGTCGTCTTCATCTTCACAGAGGCGCTCGTCGGCGCGGGGCTGGTGTTGTTTGAAAAGGTCGCGCAGGACGCTTCACCGTTGCGGGCGCTCTTCATGTCCGTGCATCTGGTGAACACTTTCATCCTGCTCGCGGTGCTGGCGCTCACGGCTTGGTGGGCGACGGGTGCGCCGCGTGTGCAACTGCGCGAGCAGGGCAGCGTACCGCATCTCTTCGCGCTCGGTCTCTGCGGCACACTCTTGCTCGCCGTGAGCGGCGCAATCGCGGCGCTCGGCGATACGCTGTACCCCGCGCACACGTTCGCCGAAGGCTTCAGCCGCGACTTCTCGCCCGCCGCGCATTTCCTGTTGCGCCTGCGCGTCATCCATCCCGCGCTCGCACTGTTGGTCGGCTGCTACGTCGTGCTCACAGCCTCTTACGTCAGCAATTTCCTGCGCCCGACACAGCGCGTCAAACGTCTGACCGCGCTTCTCGTTACGATCTTTCTGCTGCAACTCGGCGCAGGGCTATTGAACCTCTACCTGCTTGCGCCCGTCTGGCTGCAACTCGCGCACCTATTCTTGGCCGATGCGTTGTGGCTCGCGCTCGTGCTGACGGCTGCTGCGGCGCTCGCGCAACCGTCGGCGCAAGTGCATGAGGTTGAAGCGATCAATCTGCGACCGGCAGAAGAACTCTGACGATGGCAAAGCAATCGTTAGGTTAGCGTAAAATTGTGAGACCTTGATGAAAGGTGAACTCGACGGACAGGTCGTCATCATCACCGGCGCATCGTCCGGCATCGGCGCGGCGGCGGCGCGCAAGTTGACGCGCGCAGGCGCGCACGTCGTCCTTGCGGCGCGGCGGCTTGAGCGGCTTGATGCGCTCAAACGTGAGATCGAAGCGGCGGGTGGTCGCGCAGACGTTGTAGCGGCCGACATTACTGCGAGTGCCGACCGCGCACGATTGGTGCAGACGGCGTTGCAGATCAATGGGCGCATTGATGCGCTTGTCAACAACGCAGGCTATGGCACGCGCGGCCCCGTCGAGCTTGTGCCGGTCGAAAAGATCAGACAGAACTTTGAAGTGAATCTCTTCGCGCTCGTCGCGCTCACGCAACTCGTCATCCCCATCATGCGCCGACAGCGTAGCGGGCGCATCGTGAATATTAGTTCGGTCGCGGGTCGGGTCGCGCGCCCGCTCTCGTCCATCTATGACGCGACGAAGCACGCGCTCGAAGCCATCTCCGACGGCTTGCGCGGCGAGCTTGCGCCGTTCGGCCTCAAAGTCATAGTGATCGAACCGGGCTTCATCCTGACCGAGTTCGCACAGGTCGCAAACGAAACTTCGCAAGCAATCGTCGCCGACGCAGGCCCCTACGCGCCCTTCTTCGCCAACTTCACCGGCCGCTACAAACGCGCCACACGCCTCGCCGGCCAACCCGAAGAGATCGCCGCGCTCATACACGAAGCGCTCGCCGTACATCGTCCGCGCACGCGCTACGCCGCCCCGCGCCACGCGCGCCTCGCCCTCGTGCTCAAACGCTTCTTGCCTGAACGCTGGTTCGATTACATTCTCGACCGCCAATCAGGCATGAAGGCAGAAGGCAGAAAGCAGTAAGTAACCAGCCAGTTTCTAACAGCCAGACGGAACGAGCGAACACCAGTGTCTGACTGCCTTCTGCCTACTGTCTTCTGCCTGCAGCTCTCTTCGTTCATCTCTCGAACGAATCGACGGTGGCTGTATGCCATGTAAACGGTCAAACTGAGGCTTGACAGCCGCACAAATGCTCAATAAAATTGTCAATACTTGGTTACAAGTTAATGGAGGCTGTACACGCGCTTCCCAAACACTAGGGAACTTCGCAGCGTGCGCAGAGTCGAACACGCGGCTCTCTACAGTTAGTCGGTGACTTAAGCGCCGCTTCCACAAAATTGAGCCGGAGCTTTCTGGTTCGCGATTTGTCGCCCCGCACGGGCAAACGGCCCGCGTCGGGGCGAAGTCGTATCTAGTCTAATGATGTCAAAGCGCGCACGTAGATCGGATTCGAGATGAGCCAAGGCTTCTCATTCAGAGGCGCAGGCAACTGCGGCAGGTAGCATTCAACACGATAGACGCCCGGCTCTTTAACCATCCATTCATGCTCCGTCCCGCGTGCCTCGTCAAATCTCCGCCCGTCTTTGATGAGCGCAATCTGACAATCAACCGGCGTCTTGACGTGCATGCGCACACCATCATGCAAGAGTATCTCATCGCCCATCAATCTTTGCTCTTGCCCGTTGTCCGCCGTCAGCCGAAAGCCGCTCGCATCGCAGAGCAGATCGAACGAGACGTAGGCGTGCCCCGCAGCCAATGCAGACAGCAGCGTGTCTGCGTTGAGCGATTGAGTTTTATCTAGCAGCACGTGTGTGCGGACAACTTGAAAGCTGCGTTCGTAAGGATCGAGTTTGATCTGCAAGATGGGCCGGCCTGTGAGTTCCTGCAAACTCAAACCGACGTTCGCGTGCGCATCGTTGGCAGCGATGGCGACGACGCGGCGGCCTTCATGCGCTGTCAACTCATCCCAGTGTTGTAGATTCTCCGTCGGCGTCTCGTAGAAGCGCGTCCAGAGCAGTTGCGGGTAGCTGCGATACGACCAGAGACCATCGAAGAAGAGCGAGAGGCGATTGATCTGCTTCGCGTTCGCGTGCAGGTTGTAAATCTCCATGCCATCGAAGCCGCGCGCGGTCTGCCAACTGCTGAACATTTCAGGATGAGCGATGAAGACAAGTTGCCCCGCGCGCTTGGCACGATCAATTAGCTCCTGCGTTGTTAAGTTATTTCCGCCCGCAGGCGTGCTTGTATTTTGATCGGCAGCAACTGCGTGCGTATTCGCCGCTTCAGTCGTCTTACCGTCGAAGGTCAGTAAGTGATCCTGCTGGGACTCGCTCGTCTCATTGCCCGCGATGAAGAGCACGCCGCCGTGCATGCCGCTCAAGGTCTGCGCGGCTGTGTCCATGTCGGCCGCCGGATGCTCGGTCATCACGATGTAGGCGAGCGCGTTGGCGCGCGCGCCTTGAATGATCTCGGCGAGCGTGCCGGTGCTGTGCCCGCCGAGCGAGGAGTGGACGTGGAGCGCGCCTTTGTAATCGGCGTAAGCGTCGTCAGTTGTAACAACGCGTTGCGCGTTCAGTTGTTGAATCGTCGCGGCGAGCCGACCCAATTGATAACGATGATAGATGAACGGCGTTTGTGAGATGAGCAGCAGACACGCCAAGACGAGCGCGCCTTTGAGCCAACAACCAAGCCGCCGCTTGTTCACGCTTCAGCCTCAAAATCCACGGACGCGACATGCTCCGAGATGCTACGCCCCAGACTAGCGACCTCGACGTGTTGCGGATGGACTGTGTAAGCCTCCAGTCCTGCGCGATCACGAAAGACCGCGACCAGTCCCGTGTCGTACGAGCGCGGCAGACGCAACTCATCGAAGCCCACGACGAGACTGACGATCTCAGGGATCATGCCCACCAGCGCGCGCAACTTTGCGACATGTTCAGCGCGCGTCGCCTGCGGCACGTCCGCGCGATACTTCCAGATGACGATGTGTGTCAGCATAAGCAGTAGTCAGTGGTCGGTGGTCGGTGGTCAGTTGATCTGTGGCGATTCAGCATCGGTTCTTTGTCAAGAACATGCAGTAGCAGTATGTTTTTACTGACCACCGACCACTGACCACTGACTACTTCAAAAATTTATCGAACCAAGCGAGCGTGCGTTCGAGTGCGTCTTGACGATGGCGTGGTTCGCGCAGGCCGTGGCCTTCGCGCGGGTAGCGCACGAGCACAGTCTCGATGCCGCGCCGCCGGAGCGCCATGTACATCTCTTCGGCTTGCGTGATGTGCACGTCGTTGTCCTGCTCGCCGTGAATAAAGAGGGTCGGCGTCTCGACCTGTTTGACGTAGCGCATCGGCGACCAGCGCCACAGCAGATCATAATCATCCCAAGGCGCGCCGCTAAACTCTGCGTGAATCAAATCCTGATAGACCGACGTCGCATAAAAACTGATCAGGTTGCTCACCGATGCGCTGGCGACCGCCGCACGAAAGCGCGGCGTCTGCGTGATGATCCAGTTGGTCATAAAACCGCCGTAGCTGCCGCCGGTGACGCCGAGCCGGTTTGCATCAAGCCAACTATGCGTGCGCAAGACTTCATCCACGCCAGCCATCAGATCGCGATAGTCGCCACCGCCCCACTCGTTGAGTGTGCCGTCGGAAAATTTCTGCCCGTAGCCGGTCGAACCGCGCGGATTGATGAACAATACGGCGTAACCGCGCGCCGCGTAAGCTTGAAACGTCGCGTTGAAGGCGTAGCCGTACATACCATGCGGCCCGCCGTGAATGCTTAAGATCAACGGATAATGCTGATCATCGCGCCAACCGACGGGCTTCATCAACCAACCTTGAATCTGCGTGTCGTCGAAACTCTTGAATCTGATCTCCTCCAGATCGGAGAGCGCAAGCGGGCGTATAAGCGACTCATTATGCGCGCTCACCTGTCGCGCCACGTTGCCGAGCGCAGCGCCTTGCCAGACTTCGGCCGGATGCAGGGCGTCGCTGCGTGTGAAGGCGAAGCCGGCATAGCTGTTACTCGCAGACATGTTGCTCACGCTGAAGCTCGTGATCTGATAAGGGCGCAACGGCGGCGACTTCTCATCGCTGTGCTTGAGTATGTCTGATTCAGTGAAGAAGGGCACGGGCACACCGCCGTCGAGGCGGACGCGATAGATAAACGTCTGCCCGCGATTGCCTGCGAGGAAAAAGATCGCGCTGCTGTCGGCAGCCCAATGCGGATGCTGCGCGCGCCGATCTAATGCGGCGGTGAGTTCGCGCGCGGCGCTGCTGCCGTCGGTGGGAATGATCCAGACGTGCGTGTCTTCTGCGACACTGTCAATCGTTGTCACGTCGCGCTTCGTCGCGGTGTAAGCGAGCCACTTGCCGTCGGGCGACCAAGCGGGTTGATACTCGCAACCGCGCGTGTTGGTAAGTTGGCGCACGCGCCCGTCTGTTGTGACTGTGAAGATGTCCGAGTTGTTGTTCGCGTCCGGGTCTGGTTCGTGGTTCGAGAGAAAAGCGATCTCGTCGCCGTGCGGGCTGAACGCGAGCGCGTGCTCGTAATACTGACCAGACGTGAGCGCATGCGGGTTCGGCTCGTCCGCGTCTGTCAGCCAGACGTGCGTGCGCAGGTTATCAGAGAACGACGTGCGCGACTTGTATTGAATGCGATCCACGACGAGCGGATCGGGCCGCTGCTTCTCGCTCATCAAGATGGGCGCGACCGCATCGGGCGCGCTCGCGTTGATGTATGCGATGTGGCGCGAGTCGGGCGACCAAGCGAACGGCTCGTCGGCATAGGTGATGAAGAAGTTTGTTTCGCGCACGGGCGCGACGAGGCGCGGTGTGCTGTTGGCGACAGGGTTGACGACGTAGAGACCCGTCTGCCCTTCGCGCGTCGAGAGAAAAGCGATGCGGCGACCATCGGGCGACCAACGCGGCGTCGAGCCGGTCCAACCTGTGGGCAGCAACGGCGCAGGCGGCTCGCCCACACGCACCGGCTCGTTCACACGCCAGCCGCGTCGTACCAGCCATAGATGCGTGCGCGACTCGTTGCCTTCGATGGTCGTGACCGTATAGACGATGCGCTCGCCGTCCGGCGAGACTTGCGCATCCGCAACGGTCGCCACGCGCAAAGTATCAGCCGGCGTCATCCCGCGCTGCGCGCGCGCGGACGAGAGCAACGCGAGTGCGAAGAGAATGATCGAAGTCAGACGAAGCGAACTATTCAAGTGGCTCGTTCTGTTCATCTCGCTGAAAGCCTCGCAAGGTGTTCATGCAACAATTCCCACATACGACGGACGTGCACCTCGGTCGTGTTGATGTTGCCGATGGAGAGCCGTAGGGTGAACTTGTCGTTGAGCTTCGTGTGCGAGAGAAAAGCTGCGCCGCTCGCGTTGAGTGCGTGCATGAGTTGTTCGTTGAGCGCGTCGAGGCGGGCGGCCGCGTCGGCCTCTGATTCGTTCGCTCGTTGCGGGCAGGCGCGGAAGCAGACGAGGCTCAAGGGCACGGGCGCGAGCCGTTCCCACAGGGGCGCGGCGTCAACCCAAGCGGCGAAGAGTTGCGCGAGGCGACAGTGTTCGCGTATGCGCGCGGCTAGTCCTTCGTGCCCGAAGTAGCGGAGGATGAACCAGAGTTTCAGGGCGCGGAAGCGCCGACCGAGTTGGATGCCGTACTCGGAATGATTCGTCACCGTCTCACGTTCGGCTTGGGGCGCGCGCAGGTATTCGGGCACGAGCGAGAAGGCGCGGTGCAGCACGTCCATGCGCCGGCAATAGAGCACGGAGAGATCGAAGGGCGTGAACAACCACTTGTGCGGGTTCAAGGTGAACGAGTCGGCGCGTTCGCAGGCTGCCATGACGACAGGACGCAACTCCGGCACGACCGCAGCCGAGCCAGCGTAAGCTGCATCAACGTGCAGCCAAATGTTTTCGCGTGTGCAGATGTCTGCAATCGCGGGCACAGGATCAATGCTGCTCGTCGAAGTCGTGCCGACGGTGGCGACGATGGCGCAAGGCACGAAGCCCTGTTGCTTGTCCTCTGCAATCGCATGGGCGAGCGCGCCCGGCTGCATGCGAAACTCCGCGTCGGCAGGAATCTTGCGCAAGGCGCGTTGTCCGAAGCCGAGCGTGAGGACGCCTTTCTCGATTGACGAGTGTGCTTGCTCGGACGAGTAGATGCGCAGGAGCGGCAAGTCTACGCGCCCGCTCATGCCGTCTTCGCGGATGCGAAGGTTGACATGCTCGCGCGCGGCGGCGAGCGCATGCATGCTTGAGACCGATGCGGTGTCGTAGATGATGCCGCCGAAAGTTTCGGGCAGTCCAATCAACTGTCTGAGCCAGCGCAGCACGACCTCTTCTAGTTCGGTCGCGGCGGGCGCGGCACGCCAGAGCAGTGCTTTGACATCGAAGGCGGCGCACAACAACTCGCCGAAGATACCGGGCGCAGAAGTTGACGTGGCGAAGTAGGCGAAGAACGAAGGGTGATGCCAGTTGGTGAGCGCGGGCACGATCAGGCGATCAACGTCCGCGAGGATCGCGGCCATCGGCTCGCCGTGTTCGGGCGGTGCGGTGGGCAGTTGCTTAATCAGATCGCCCGGCTCGATCTGCGCGAGCACGGGCCGCTCATCAAGACTCGCGAAGTAGTCGCCGATCCAATCAACGAGTTGATGCCCGTAGCGCCTGAACTCTTCAATGCTCATGTCGCCGAGCGGCGGCGCGAACCCTTGCGGCGCGTTGTCTGCTCTACTCATGCGCGCCATCTTACAGCGACACAGGCGGCGGCGCACAGTAGTTTATTAACAGAACTATTTCGGCAACTCTTTACGCTTGTACTCGGCGAGCGTGCGGCGGACGCGCTCCAAATCTTTGTCGTGCTCTTTGAAGTCCGGGAGTTGTGGTCGCTCAGGGTTGCGTAGCACCTTGTAGGCCAACATGCCGACGAGTATGACCGCGCCCAGTATGAGCAGGTATTGCACGAGCGCTGTGACGACGCCGAACAACAGGAAGGCCAGCACGACAAGGAAGATAAAACCGGCGAGCATCAGAACGAGTTTGATAGTTTTCATCGCGTAAAGCCCTCAACAGCGCAAATATACCCTCTCCGCCGCCGGAACGGAACAGAAATCTAGCCCGTTACCGCTCGGACGGAGCGCGATCTTTGCCTCACTGACCACGCTCAGTCGCTTTAAGACCGCGATCAGTTGGCAACTGATCGCGGTCAGTGGCTTAAAGATCGCGATCAGTCGCTTACTGATCGCGATCAGTGAGGCAAAGATTACGATCAGTTGCCAACTGATCGCGGTCAGCAAGGCAAAGATCGCGGTCTTAAGGCGACTGATCGCGATCTTTTGCTTGAAGATCGCACGCCGCAGTGCTAAAACTGCGGTTCCAGACGCGCAGACCTCGCTGGTGCTAGGGAAATTCGCCAGTTTCCTCAGCAAAATCGCGTCTGCCGCTCGAACTAGGGTGCGCGCAGCACACAGGCGGCTACTCATAGCAGTGCTCGCGCCGGACGCCCAAGCAGTATCTCCGTGCCTCATAAGCACGCAACAATCAACCCTGCCAAACCGCGCGCCCAGAGGTGCGCAGAAAGGTATCCTGACTATGGCTAACAGTCCGAAAGAAGCCGAACAGAAGATGGAGCAAGTGCTGAACGCTTGGCGCACGCTTGCGGCCGACAAGACCTTTGGCGGCATGACGCTCGCGCAGTTTGAGGCGTTCGTCGCTACGTCGCGGGCCAAACGCCAACTCGTCGCCGACCTCAACACCCAACTCGCGGAAGCGATCACCGCCCGTGAGCAGTCGGACGACGTTGTTGAGGGCAAGATCAAACTGGTCGTGGCCGGCGTCCAAGCCGACCCAGACCTCGGCCCCAACAGCGCCCTCTACCAAGAGATGGGCTACACCCGCGAGGCCGACCGCAAGTCAGGCTTGCACCGCAGCAAACGCAAAGAGCCGGACACGAAGTAAACCCCCTAACCGACGAGCGCGCGTGTTTTGTGGGTTAGCAACCGCAGGGCATACGCGCTCTTCACTTTTGATATGGTAGAGAATTATGCAATAACATCTTCCTGCTGCTATATTGTGTTTGCATTAGGGAATACAAGCTAATGTCCGGTCAGAATCTTCAACAATGAGCGCTCACATGCTAACCAAAGAACTAATACGAGAGCTAAAGCAGACCAATCTGTCGGAACTCTATTCATTAATTCGTGAAAGACAAAACAGTAAAGACTTGGTCTTCGTTTTGGAGAATCTAGGTTTCTTGCCAAAGGATTTTGATGTTTCGGTAATAACCCCGCTTCTATATCATCCTAACAATACCGTTCGACTCTTAGCAGTTAAGAACTTAGGAAAATTAGCAAGGCCAGAGCACATACCAGAGATTTTTGAAAAGGCAAAACATGATGATGATTCAATAGTTCGCCGTGAAGCCGTCTCTTCGATTGGGCGGATGCGAAGCAAAGAAAATATTTCGTTTCTTACTAAATTACTCTACGACCAAGACCCAAAGGTTGTCGTTCAAGCCATTCGGGGACTGTTAGTTTTTAAGGAAGATGAAGAGGTAAGAGAGAGATTAAGATTTCTCATTGCTCACCCAAATGAAATGGTGCAAAGCGCCATTCGTCGTGAGTTTTTTTCTGATAAGAATGGCGATAACTCAAATCAATCTCATCCTATATCGCCCGACTTCATGAAAAATTTGGTCGTCTGTGGGGATGTGCGGGAAATCTTAAAAACTGTTCCTGATCAATCTGTTCATCTCACCTTTACATCACCCCCATATTATAACGCCCGCGATTATTCGCTCTATGAAAGCTACAATACCTATCTTGATTTTCTGATGGAGGTATTCAATGGAGTTCATCGTGTTACCAAAGAAGGCAGATTCTTAATTGTAAATACTTCTCCTATAATCATTCCTAGAATTAGTCGCTCACATTCTAGTAAGCGTTATCCGATTCCTTTTGATCTGCATGCAAGGTTAGTTCAGAGTGGTTGGGAATTTATTGATGACATCGTTTGGCTAAAGCCTGAAACAACCGTTAAGAATCGCATCGGTGGTTTTATGCAACATAAAAAGCCTCTAGGCTATAAACCTAACTCGGTAACTGAATATGTAATGGTTTATCGTAAACAAACTGAAAAACTGCTTGATTGGAATATGCGGAGCTATGATGAAAAAACTATTCAAGAGAGTAGAGTGTCGGGAAATTATGAAACAACAAATGTTTGGAAGATAGACCCGACTTTTGACAAGGTTCATTCAGCCGTGTTTCCTGCTGAACTTTGCAGGAGAGTTGTTCAATACTATTCCTACAAAGGCGACTTGGTTTTTGATCCGTTCGCAGGAAGCGGAACTGTGGGCAGAGTGGCTAAAAGCTTAGGACGATGTTTCTTTCTTACTGAAAAAGATGAAAGTTATTTCGAGTATATGAAAAGTAAAGCCCAAAAGAATTCATCTCCGATGTTTGACGAGAAGCAAACAAAATTCTTTTCTCTAAATGAGTTTATTGACTCTACCAAACAAGAAAAATAATTATGACCATCACCAATGTAGTAATTAGAGAAATCATCAGGAAGTTAATTAAGAACGAAGCCTATGGCATAGAAGTTAGCAATCTGCTCAATGCAGAATTCATGCAATACGCCATCGAATTCTTTAAAAAAGTAGCAACCGCGAAACTTAACAGCGAGTCAATAACCAAGGATTGGTATAAAAAGAGATGTTGGATTCTTCTCTGTCCAAAACTGAATTGGCAATCAATTCGGGAACAAATGAGAAGACAATTACAAATGCCTTCAATAGTAGTAAGAAGGAAATTGTTATAGATGCTTCAAGTCAGCATTACGAAAAACTTTATACGGTCATTAACGAGTTGGTCGAAAATAACAAAGATATAAATTTGACCTTGACGATCAAATTGAAGGGTGTTGCTGTAGATTTAGATATTAATGAAAGTCTGATAGTAATTAGTAGCTTGGCAGCTAAACGGGATGCACTCAACCATGGCTTATCAAGTAGCGTGGGAAAACGAGTTGAAAAGCCATTAATGATTACCCTTTGCAAAATCCATTCTGTTTCAGAAGAGAATTATGTAGCCAGACTCAAAAGCAAAGCTAAGAAAGTAAAAGCACCTGTTGATTTGGATACAGACATAGACTTTGAAAGGGAGATTGATTTTTATTTAATTGATGAGGGTCAAAATTACAGATGCGAAGTAAAGTTGATGAGTAAAGGCAACCCAGAAAGCGCCGATGCCGTTATCGCGCGCGGTAGCAAAGTATTCGTTGCCAACAAACTCTCTGACACAAACAAAAAGCAATTGAATAGCTTAGGTGTTCAATGGGTTGAATTAAGGACTGACGATGGCTACAAACGCTTCGCCAAAGTTTTACATAATCTCAACATTCCTTATCAGGACTTCAAAGGAGATATTGATAAAAAGTTAGACGAGATTTTTAACGACATTCTGGTATAACTCAACTTCTCACTAACACACCGCTACCGTCAAACGCGCCGCCCGCCAACGCCGCACACAAGGCGAGCAGAGCGGACTATTCTAAACACAGAGACGCAGTGTCAGTACCGCCTGCGGTAGCGGGCGGGTCTTAGTTACGACAGCACCCGCCCGCTACCGCAGGCGGTACTGACCGCTGATGTTACCAACGCCTCACGCCGCGAGTTCGTCCATCGCAGGAAACTTGTGTTGCTTGCGCCCCGGTGGGCCATCGAAGTGCTTCGAGGTCTTGTACAACTCGAAGCGACCGTCGGCGGCTGCTTCGGCGCAGCGTGCGCGCAAAGTTTGCATCTCGGCTTCGCTCATCGGCTCGAAGCCGCGTGCGATGCGCAGGTTCTGACGTAAGACTTTGAGCGAATCAATCCCGCTTACGGTCGCCGCGACGGGCAGACTCATCGCGTAACGCAAAGCTTCGCTGGCTGTGATGACGCGCTTGCGCACAGCTTGGCCTTCGCCGCCCATTGACTTCATGCCGAGCGGCGCGATGCCGCGCCGATTGAGTTCCGGCAAGACGCGCTGCTCGAAGCTGCGAAAGCTCGCGTCGAAACAGTTGAGCGGCATCTGCACCGTGTCGAACGTGTAGCCCTGCTCGTCTGCGACTTGCAGCATCTTGAGATGAATCGCCGGGTCTTTGTGGCCCGTGAAGCCGACGAAGCGCACCTTGCCTTCACGCTTCGCTTGTTCGAGTGCTTCGACGACGCCGCCCGTAGCGAAGTGCAGATCGGGATCGTTGTCATAAACGACTTCATGCACTTGCCACAGATCGAGATAGTCGGTCTGCAAACGACGCAGAGATTCTGTGAGTTGCCGCATAGCCGTCTTACGGTCGCGCCCGTGCGTGCAGACTTTGGTCATCAGAAAGACTTCTTGCCGCCGGCCCTTGAGCGCGTCGCCCATCCATTCTTCGCTCCGGCCATCGTGATACTCCCAAGCGTTGTCCATGAAGGTCAGCCCAGCGTCAAGCGCTTCATGGACGATGCGGAGAGCTTCTTTTTTCGTCTTAGCCTCACCCAAGTGAGAACCGCCCAACGCCAGCGCAGACACCTCGACGCCCGTGCGCCCCAACATGCGGCGCGGTATCTCGCCGTTAGGTTTAGTGTGACTCATCGTACTTCCCCCCTGTGCGTTAACGATTTTTGTTTTTGCTTGGCCGGCAATGTAGCGCACAAAGCTGTAACCGCAAAGGACGGGAAGACAGTGGTCAGTGGTCGGTGGTCAGTGATCGGTAAAGACATTTTCTTTTACTGATCACTGACCACCGACCACTGACCACTGCTCTTGTTGGTGGACACGCCGAACGAAAACGGTATAATGCGCGCACGCGCTCAAGGTCTTAAGGTTGTCGCCTGCTTTCCCCAGTTCAGGCGCAGCCACACGAACGCGCGTTCTTCATTCGCATTTTTTAAGACGGCAAAATTCGCTCTAGCACCTACTCGAAGCAAGAGGAGCAACCGAACCACTATGGCGGACGCGGCTCTGGTCGCCGAGGACAGAGAGGACAAACGGACAGGCTTCATACGCGGGCTTGGTCTGCTCGATTCGACGATGATCGTCGCCGGTTCGATGATCGGCTCCGGCATCTTCATCGTCTCCGCCGACATCGCGCGGCAGGTCGGCGCACCCGGTTGGTTGCTCGTCGTCTGGATCATCACAGGTTTGCTCACGCTCATGGCGGCGCTCTCCTACGGCGAACTCGCCGCGATGATGCCGAAGGCGGGCGGGCAATACGTTTACTTGCGCGAAGCCTTCTCGCCGCTCTGGGGCTTCCTCTACGGCTGGACGCTCTTTCTCGTCATCCAAACCGGCACGATTGCGGCGGTCGCCGTCGGCTTCGCCAAATATCTCGGCGTCTTCTGGCATACGATCTCTGAAAGCAACTACATCATCGCACCCGTCCGCATCGTGCCCGGCTACGCGCTCTCACTCTCGACCGCGCAACTTGTCGGCGTCTTGCTGATCGCCTTGCTCACGATCATCAACATCTTCGGCTTAAAGCTCGGCAAGCTGGTGCAGAACATTTTCACGACGGCGAAGACCGGCGCGCTCATCGCTTTGATCGTGCTCGGCGTCATCATCGGCTGGAGCACGGGCGCGGTGCACGCCAACTTCGGCAACCTCTGGGCCGTGCGCGGCACGCTCGAAGACGTGGGCAAGGGCCTGACGGCCGCCAGCGCGTTTGGTCTCTTCGTCGGCATCTGTGTGGCGCAGACCAACTCGCTTTTCTCGGCCGACGCTTGGAACAACATCACGTTCACGGCCGGTGAAGTCAAAGACCCGCGCCGCAACATTCCGCTCTCGCTCGCCTTCGGCACGTTTCTCGTCATCGCTCTCTACCTGCTGGCGAACGTCGCTTATCTCGTGACGCTGCCGCTCGAAACGATCCAGACCGTGCCGCTCGACCGCGTCGCTTCCGCCACCGCCAACGTGATCTTTCCGAGCGTCGGCGCGAGTCTGATGGCGGCGGCGATCATGATCTCGACCTTCGGCTGCAACAACGGTCTCATTCTCGCGGGCGCACGTGCTTATTATGCGATGGCGCGCGATGGTCTGTTCTTCCGCTCGTCCGGGCGTCTGAACGGGTATCACGTGCCGGCTTGGGGTCTCATCATTCAAGGCATCTGGGCCGTGCTGCTCGTGCTGCCGCGCGTCGTCACGGGTACGACGGCAGCAGGCGCGCCGACCTACGGCAGTCTCTACAATAACTTGCTGACTTACGTCATCTCGGCCGCGCTCATCTTCTACATCCTGACGATCTGGGGCATCTTCCGCCTGCGCCGCAAACGACCGGATGCAGAGCGCCCCTATCGCGCGTTCGGTTATCCATTGATCCCGATCCTGTACATCGTCGGCGCAACCGTCATTCTCTTTGTCCTCTTCATCTATCAGACGGCAACGACATGGCCCGGACTCATCATCGTGCTCACGGGCATTCCGGTCTATTTCATCTGGCGCAAGGTGGGCGTGCCAATGGATGCGACGCCCGCGATTGATGTGCCGCCGCCGCCGCCGCCGGACTTCGGCGCGCAATAATTTCTCGGCCCTCGACAGACATCGTGTTGACTATGTGACGCTATCAAAATCGAAAAGCTCGTTCCCAATATTCGCGGAGGTTCCAAATGGCCAGTCCACTGTTTAGAACGAAACCACTCGAACTGCTGCTCGCAGAGATGAAGGGCGAGAACCGTCTGCGCCGCATCCTCGGCCCGACACAACTGACGGCGCTTGGCGTGGGCGCGATCATCGGCACCGGCATCTTTATCCTGACCGGCGTCGCGGCGCACGACCGCACGGGGCCGGCGCTCATGCTCTCGTTCGTGTTGGCGGGGTTGGCGTGCGTCTTCGCCGCGCTCTGCTATGCGGAGTTCGCTTCGATGGTGCCGGTCGCAGGCTCGGCTTACACTTACGCCTACGCGACGCTCGGCGAACTGTTCGCGTGGATCATCGGCTGGGACTTGATCCTCGAATACGCCGTCGGCTCGGCCACGGTAGCGCACGGGTGGTCTGCGCACTTCCAAGAGTTCATTCCCATCTTTCACGAGGGGATTGCGGCGATACCGGCCAAGCTGCCACTGCTTTTCCGTTCGGCCCCGATTAATTATTGCGTCACGGCTGACCCGACGGCGGGCTGCCCACATACGGGCTTCGTCTCGACCGGCTCATACTTTGATCTGCCCGCCGTGCTCATCACGTTCATCCTCACGATCATCCTCGTCAAAGGCATCAAAGAGAGCGCCAGCTTCAACGCCATTATGGTCGCCGTCAAGCTCGTCATCGTGTTGATGGTGATCGGCATCGGCGGCTACTTGGCGCTGACCGTCTATGGGACAACCAACTGGCACCCGTTCGCGCCCTACGGCTACACGGGCTTGAGCTTCTTCGGTCATACGATCTTCGGCGAGACGGCGAAGGGCGGCGAGCCTTTGGGCATGTTTGCCGGCGCGGCGATCATCTTCTTCGCCTACATCGGCTTCGATTCCGTCTCTGTCCACTCGGAAGAAGCGAAAGAACCAGCGCGCGACGTGCCCATCGGCATCATCGCGTCGCTCATCATTTGCACCATCCTCTACATCGCCGTCTCGGCGGTCTTGACGGCGATGGTCCCTTACAACAAGATAGACATTAATGCGCCCGTCGTGGAGGCGTTCAAGCGGGCCGGGCTGACTTGGATGCAGTACCTCGTCGCCGCCGGTGCGATGACGGGCATCACTTCCGTGCTGCTCGTGATGATGCTCAGCCAGCCGCGCGTGATGCTGGCGCTTGCACGCGACGGTCTCGTGCCGCGCGGTTTCTTCGGCGACATCCATCCGAAGTTCCGCACGCCTTGGAAGTCAACGATCCTGACGGGCCTATTCGTCGCGGCGATGGCCGGCTTCATCCCCTTGTCCATTCTGGCGGAGATGACGAGCATCGGGACGTTGTTCGCTTTCGTCATCGTCTGCGGCGCGGTGATCGTCATGCGCCGGACGAACCCGAACGCGAATCGCCCGTTCCGCGCGCCGCTCGTCCCTCTGATCCCGATCCTCGGCATCTTTACCTGCCTGCTGCTGATGTTTTCACTGCCGGCAGAAAATTGGTATCGGCTGATCATCTGGCTCGGCATCGGCTTGCTCATCTACTTCTTCTACGGGCGCAGGCACAGCGTCATGGCGACACACCTCGCGCACGAGATCGGCACGCACGGCGTCTCGCCCGCAGGCCAAGCCGTCGGCGACCCGGACGCACCGCCCGACAGTCCCGCACGCCCGATTGACTCGCGCGTCGGCGATTGATCGCTTAAGTCTGCGCGCGAATGAACGCGCATAACAATAAAGTCGAACGCCCGGCATGTTTGCGCAAACATGCCGGGCGTTCGCTTGTTTGGGCCGTCGGGCCGCCGCTTCACCTGAGCGGCACGTTCTTCAGATTGGTCTGGGCCTCTCTGTTGTCTGGATCGATCCGCAAGGCGGCACGGTATTGTTCTGCGGCGTCGTCCCATTTATTCTGCTGCTTCAGGCTATTGCCTAGATTGACGAAATACTGCGCGTTGTAAGGATAAAGCTCCGTCGCCTGTCTGAAACTATCTTCAGCCTCTCTATATTTCCCTTGACTGAATAAGTCCACGCCCGTCCGGTTATAACGCGCCGCAATCGCAGCATCGTCCGACTGCGTCGGTTTCGGCGTCGGCTTTGGCGCAGAGTTATTGGTATTGCTGGTTGAGAATTGATTGATCAGATAACCGCTCAGCCCAACTATCACCAGCAACACAAACACTCCGAGCAAGATCAGCCGCAACCGCCGTCTTTGATTGAACTGACCGGGCTGCGCAAACATTGACGGCAGCGTCTGTGCGCTCGCCGGCGGCGCGCCGACGGGCGCGGCGACGGGCGGTGCAGGTGTCGGCGTCGTCGTCGGCGTACTCGTTAGTGCGGGTGTCGTTGCGTGCGTCGGCGCGGCGGCTGTAGGCGCGACGGCGGGCGCGGTTGTCGGTGTTGCAGCGGCCGCCGGTTGCGTGACCGCAACGGCCGTCGGCGGTGCGGGTGCGACAAGCGGTGTCGCTGGCGCGACTGTCGGCGTGGGCGCAGGCGCAGCTTGCGCTTGGTTGGCGCTTTCGTCTTCCGGTTCGACGGGAGCTTGCTCAAGCTGTTGTTGCGTCTCGGCCTCCGCGATCAGCGCCTCCACGTCCTTGTATTGGCCGGCCATGCCGCGCACGACGTAGAGGTTAGCGAGCGCGTCCGCCCAACGCCCTTCGCGGTGCAGCTTGCGGCCGACCTCGTAGAGCCAAGCCAGATGTTGCTGCCGCCGCGTCTCGTGCAACTTCTGCTGCGCATCCGTGTGCTCCGGCTTGACCGAAAGAATTTCTTCCAGTTTCTTGATCGCGATGGGCCAGTTCTCGCTCGCGGCGGCCGCGTCGGCCTCTTGAAAGAGCACGTTGATGCGGGCCGCGATCAGTTGCTCCTGCGCGTCGGCCACCAACTGCGCCACATCTTTGTAATTGTCATCGAGTTCCTGCACGCGCTCCAGAGCGGCGAAGGCCTCGCGCCAGCGTTTGGCTTGAAGATGCGCCAGCCCTTCCGTGTAGAGTGTGGTCAAGTCTTGCTGCCGCTGTGCCTGTTGCAACAACTCTGCTGCTTCGGCGTGGTTCGGTTGCACCTGCAAGAGCGATTGCAGTTTGGTGATAGCGGTCGCCCAGTCTTCGTTTGTGCACGCCGCCTGTGCCTGCTCATAGAGCTTCTCAGGGGTTGGCGCAGCGCCCCAGAGCGCCAGCAGTTTCTTCTGCGCCGGTTCGAGGTCGCTGCGAAAGTCTATGTATTGGATGGGCAGCAGCATGAGATGCAATTCTTCGGGATTGCAATCGCTCCGTAGCACGGGCACGACCCGCCCCTTGCGATGATTAAAAGCCCAATGTACCTCCGTCGAGACCCATTCGGAGGCGACCGCATCGGGCGTCATCACCACCAGAAACCAATCGCAGGCCTTAAGCCCTTCGAGGACTTCCTTCTCCCAGCGCGCGGTCGTCTGGATGTTGTCTCTGGAGTACCAAGTTTCGATGCCGTGCTGATTGAGCAGCGCGATGATCTCGCGCTCGACGAAGGCGCGGTCCTTAGCGGAATGGCTGATAAAGACTTTGGGCATGGCCGTGAAGGCGATTTAGACAACGACAAAAAAACGCAGGCACGTAAGGTGAAGACAGGCGAGGTTGACCGACAGCCTCAACCTTGAACCTGCGGCGCACGAACCGCTCAAGACTGAGCGATGAACTTGTACGCCAAGCGACACACCGACGTCAAGGATAAAGAGGTCGAGATCAGCCCTAACACTCAAGGCTGATTGAGCGGCCCGTTCTGCAAGCCTGTCCGCGCATCTTTGTTATCCTTGTCAAGAAATAAGGCTGTATTGTACGCCGCGTGCGCTTCATCCCATTTACCTTGCATTCTCAGACTATCTCCGAGATGAACAAAATATTGGGCATTATACTGATTAAGTTGGGTCGCCTTTTGGCTCCACTCAACCGCTTCGTCATACCGTCCTTGCTGATGCAACTCAAACGCCAGTAAGTCTTGATATTCGGCCAGTTGATTTTGCAGCTTCTCACGATCCTTAAACGACAGAGATTTAGTTGAGAGATTTTGGGCAACCAACCGGACTGCTTCTCTATCTTGCGCTTCGGCCTCAGGGAAATTCCGTTGCCAACATAAAGCTTTAGCAAGATTATGGTGGTACTCAGAGTTACTAGGTTGCATCTCCACTGCTTCTCTGTATTTCGCCGCAGCTTCAGCATATTTCCCTTGATCAAATAATCCTTCACCTCGCCGATTAAGCTCTGAAGCGGCCGCCGCCGCAGGGCCGCCATCCTCCAGAGTCGCTGAAGTAGAATTGCGGTTGTTATTATTGACATTAAGCGCCGGGCCCGAGGGCCAAATGATCAGATAAGCAAGCAGCCCAAGCATAAGAAGCAACACGACCGCGCCGACGGCCGGCCGCAGCCACCTCTTTTGCGTGAATTTACTCCGCAGCGCGGACATCAGCGAGCGCCACTTTGGTATCGGCGTAGGATGGACGGGGGGGCGGTTGCGGAGGTGGCGCTTGTTGCTGGTCTTCGGCCTCTGCGATCAGCGCGACGACATCACTGTAGTCCGCTGCCATGCTGCGTACGACGTAAAGAGTTTTGAGCGCATCCGCCCAACGCCCTTCACGGTGCAAGTTTAGCCCGACCTCGTAGAGCATGGCCAGTTGTTGCCGCTGCCGCGCCTCCGTCAACTTTTGTTGTGCTTCCGCGTGCTCTGGCTTGACCGAAAGAATCTCTTCCAGTTTCTTGATCGCGACCTCCCAGACCTCGTTGGCCGCGGCCGCATCGGCTTCTTGAAAGAGCCTGCTGATGCGCGCCGCATCGATCTGTTCTCGTGTTTCCGCAACCAGCCGGGCCACATCTTTGTAATTGGCGTCCAGTTCTTGCGCGCGCTCCAGACCGGCGAGTGCGTCGCGCCAGCGTCGGGCCTGAAAGTGCGCCAGCCCTTCGGCGTAGAGGTGGGTGAGGTCTTGTCGGCGTCGTGCCTGTTGCAAGAGCGCCTGTGCCTCGACGTGGCTCGGTCGGGCTTGCAGGAGAGCTTGAAGCTTTGTGGTGGCGGTCTCCCAATCTTCCTGCCGGAACGCCGCCTGCGCCTCCTCATAGAGTTTATCGGTCGCCTGATCGACGCCCCAGATGGCTAACAGCTTCGCCTGCGCCTTCTCTTTGTCGTAGCGGAAATCAACAAGCTGGATAGGGAATAGGCCGAGATGCAAGTCTTCAGGCATGCAGTCCTCTATGAGCACCGGAACGACATGCCCCTCTCGTCGCTCCATGGCCCAATGGACTTCGCGCCGCACCCACTTAGAGCCGACGGAGTTGGGCGACAGCACGACAAGAAACCAGTCGCAGTTTCTCAAGCCTTCTCTGATGCTCTCCTCCCATTCCGTTGCCGTCCGAATGTTGTCGGTGGAATACCACGTATCAATCCTGTTGGCTCTGAGCGGCGCGATGATCTCGCGCTCGACGAAGTCGCGGTCTTTGTGGGAATGGCTGATGAAGACTCTGAACATGGCCGTGGTGCAGCAGTCTAAAAAAAACGTATGGACGTAAGGTGAAGACAGGCGAGATTGACAAAACGACATCAACCTTTGACCTGCGGCGCATGAACCGCTCAAGACTGAGCGATGAACTTGTACGCCAAACGCCGCCCCAGCGTCAAGCATAATTTGGCCGAAAACTGTTGCTCCGTTTCACTCAGTCGCCAAAGATGCGCGCGCGGCGGCGAGCGCTTCGGCGACACGCACGGGCGCGGTGCCACCGGTCTGCGCTTTGGTGTTGAGCGTCTGCGCGAGCGCGAGCGCGTCGTACACGTCCTGTTCGATGAGCGCAGAGAACGCGCGCAACTCTGCGAGCGTGAGGTCATTTAACTCAATGCCGCGCGCCAACGCGCCGAGCACGATCCGCCCCGTGACCTCATGCGCCTGACGGAAGGGCAGACCTTTGCGCACGAGATAATCGGCCAACTCGGTCGCGTTCATGTAGCCGCGCATGGCGGCGGCGCGCGCCTGCTCCGCGCGCACAGAGATGTTGCGCAGCACGGTCGTCGTCACGTCGAGCACGGCACTGATGGTATCGGCTGCATCAAAGACCGCTTCCTTGTCCTCCTGCATGTCCTTGTTGTAAGCGAGCGGCAGGCCCTTAAGCATCGTGAGCAGCGCCAAGAGCTGACCAAAGATGCGCCCCGCTTTGCCGCGCACCAACTCCAACGCATCCGGGTTCTTCTTCTGCGGCATCAAGCTTGAGCCGGTCGAGATCGCATCGCCCAACTCAATGAAACCAAATTCGGTCGTGGCGTAAATGATGATGTCTTCCGCGAGCCTTGAGAGATGCAGCATGATGAGACTCGCCGCCGCCGCGAACTCCACACAGAAATCGCGGTCGCTCACCGCATCGAGACTGTTGCGTGCAACTCCGTCGAACTCAAGCGCGCGCGCGACCTGCTCACGATCAATCGGATAGCTCGTGCCCGCGAGCGCCGCCGCGCCGAGCGGCATGACGTTCGTGCGGCGGCGCGCATCCGCGAGTCGCTCACGGTCGCGCTGAAGCATCTCGAAGTAGGCGAGACACCAATGCGCCCACAGGATGGGCTGCGCGCGTTGCAGGTGCGTGTAACCGGGCAGCACTGCGTCCGCGTGCGCCTCGGCGAGATCAAGCAACGCGCCCTGCGTCGCGCGCACGCGCTCTGTGATCGCATCAAGCTCTTCACGCAGCCACAGTCTGAGCGCCGTCGCCACTTGATCATTGCGGCTGCGCCCCGTGTGCAGCTTGCGTCCCGCATCGCCGATGAGTTCGACCAAGCGCGCCTCAATGAACGAATGCACATCTTCCGCTTCGAGTTGCTCGAAGTAGTCAGCCTCTACGCGCGCGCGCATAAGCATTGTCTGCAAGCCGTCTGCGATCTGCCGTGCCTCTTCATCTGTGAGCACCCCGGCGGCGCGCAAGCCTTCAGCGTGCGCAAGGCTCGCGCGCACATCGGCCGCGAACAGACGGCGGTCGAAGCCGAAGGAACGATTGAACGCGGCAAAGCCTGCGTCCGCCACTTCACGGAAGCGCCCGCCCCACAAGTTTTTCGTCTCGCTCAACTATTTGCCCCTCAACCCAAAGGCCAACGCAGCTTTTTATCATACACCGCCCAAAGATTTGCCAGCATGCAATGTTCATGCTATTTTATGCATCTATGCAACGCTTATGCAACTAATCCGCATAAGTTTTTGAATTATGGACAAAGAGCGGCGGCAGCAAAAACTGTTGAATGTAATTCGCGCCAAACCCGTCGGCACGCAGGGCGAGTTGGCCGCGCACTTGGCGCGCGCCGGCTTCACGGCCACGCAGTCGAGCGTGTCGCGCGACCTCGAAGAGTTAGGCATCGTCAAGCGGCGCGGGCGCTACGTCGTGCCGCAGCCGACGAATGGGAAGTCTGCGCGCGGGTTGTTGAGTTTGGACGTGGCGGGCGATGCGCTGGTCGTAGCGAAGTGCGAGCCGGGGTTGGCCTCGGCAGTGGCGGTCGAGATTGACGGCGCGGCGATTTCAGAGATCGTCGGCACGCTCGCGGGCGAGGACACGGTCTTCATCGCCGTCGCGGAGCGCAAGGCGCAGCGCACGGCGATCAAAAAAATCTGGACGTTATTTAGTTGAGAGAAGATCAGGATGACTCAGATCAAGAAAGTTGTGTTGGCGTATTCGGGTGGGTTGGATACATCTGTGATGTTGCACTGGTTGAAGGAGCGTTACCAGTGCGAG
>Ga0209153_1000047_pt1 | contig 59019 bp, 38 predicted proteins | sample GraSoiAngelo_120_FD_185877 | JGI IMG/M metagenome (GOLD analysis project Ga0209153, IMG submission 185877) | Grasslands soil microbial communities from the Angelo Coastal Reserve, California, USA - 14_0919_09_20cm (SPAdes) (version 2) | ecosystem: Environmental > Terrestrial > Soil > Grasslands ... | reverse complement strand
GCACGGTGAAGCCGACCTCATTGGCGCCCTTGAGTGCTGCTTCAAGCGGCGACAGCCCAGCCTCGATGTAGCGGGTGACGTTTTCCAGGACGACGATGGCGTCGTCGACCACGAACCCGGTCGCCACGGTAAGCGCCATCAGCGACAGATTGTCGAGGCTGTAGCCGATCAGGTACATGGCGCCGAAGGTGGCGACCAGCGACACCGAGACCGCGACAACGGGGATGAACGTGGCCCGCAAGTTCCGCAGGAACGCGAAGACCACGATGATCACCAGCAGCACGGCGAGGACCAGGGTGCGCTCGACATCGCGCAACGAGGTGCGAATGGTCGTCGAACGGTCGACGCCCAACGCGATATCGATGGCAGGCGAAATCGATGCCCGGAGCTGAGGCAGCAGTGCCTTTACGAGATCGACGGTAGAGATGATGTTGGCGCCTGGTTGCCGGTACAGGATGACCAGAACTGCCGCCTTGCCATTGGCAAGCCCGGAGTTGCGGAGATTCTCCACCCCATCGGTGACCTCGCCGACATCGGAAAGATGCACTGCCGCGCCGTTGCGGTAAGCCACGATCAGCGATTGGTAGTCGATTGCCTTGTTGGCCTGGTCGTTGGCGTAGATCTGGTATCGCTGATCGCCGACGTCGATGCCGCCTTTCGGGCTGTGCGCATTGGCGCTGGCGAGCGCCGCCCGCACGTCCTCAAGTCCGATGCCGTATTTGTAGAGGGCTTGCGGAATCAGGTCGACCCGGACCGCCGGCAGCGAACTGCCGCTTACGACGACTTCGCCGATTCCTTCGACCTGCGAGAGTTTCTGCGCGAGCACGGTCGAGGCGGCATCATAGAGTTCGCCGCGTGTCGCGGTATCGGAGGTCAAGGTCAGGACCAGGATCGGCGCGTCGGCGGGATTGACCTTGCGGTAGGTCGGGTTGGTCCGCAGGCTGGTCGGAAGGTCGGCACGGGCCGCATTGATTGCGGCCTGCACGTCGCGCGCCGCGCCGTTGATGTCGCGACTCAACCCGAACTGCAGCGTAATGCGCGTGCTGCCTACCGTGCTCGAGGAGGTCATCTCGGTTACATCAGCAATCTGTCCGAGATGACGCTCGAGCGGGCTTGCAACCGTCGTTGCGACATCTTGCGGACTCGCGCCCGGCAAGCTCGCTTGCACCGAAATCGTCGGGAAATCCACCTGCGGCAGCGGCGCGACCGGCAGCTTGAAGAACGCCACCGCTCCCGCTGCAGCGAGCCCGAACGTCAGCAACGTCGTTGCGACCGGCCGGCGAATGAAGGGTGTTGACGGGTCCATGGCTCAGCTCGATCCGCTGGTCTGGCCGGCAGCATCGGGCCGTGCGGAAAACCGCGACGCCAGGCGGTCGAACCAGAGATAGATCACCGGCGTCGTAAACAGCGTCAACATCTGGCTGACCAGAAGACCGCCGACGATGGAAATGCCGAGCGGATGCCGCAATTCCGAACCCGCGCCGGTGCCGACCATCAAGGGCAGGGCGCCCAGCACGGCAGCCATCGTCGTCATGATGATCGGCCTGAAACGCAGCAGACAGGCCTGATAGATCGCTTCCCGCGGCGGCCTGCCCTCGTTGCGCTCGGCATCGAGCGCGAAGTCGATCATCATGATCGCGTTCTTCTTCACGATGCCAATCAACAGAATGATACCGATGATCGCGACGATCGTCAGGTCGTCGCCGGCGATCATCAGCGCCAGCAGCGCGCCGATACCGGCCGAGGGCAGCGTCGAGAGAATGGTGAGTGGATGGATGAAGCTCTCATAGAGCACGCCAAGCACGATATAAACGGTGACGATCGCAGCCAGGATCAGGAAGAGCTGGTTGGAGAGCGATGACTGGAACGCAAGCGCCGCACCCTGAAAGCTGGTGATAACGCCGAGCGGCACGCCGATATCGACTTGCGCTTGCTTGATCGCGGTCACGGCCGCGCCGAGGGCTGCGCCCGGCGCCAGATTGAAAGACACGGTGGCGGAGGGGAATTGTCCGAGATGGGAGATCTGCAGCGGCGCGGTTTCCTCGCGCATCTTCGCCATAACCGCGAGCGGTACCGGCGTGGTGCCGATCGACGACGGCAGGTAGATCTTGGACAGGGCATCGAGCGAATTTTGCAGGGCCGGATCGGCCTCGAGAATGACGCGGTACTGGTTCGAATTGGTGAAGACGGTGGAAACGATGCGCTGGCCGTAGGAGTCGTAAAGGGCGTTGTCGATGGTGGCCGGCGTGATCCCGAAACGCGCCGCCTGGTCGCGGTCGATCTCCACGAATACGGAAAGCCCCTGCGCGGAAATATCGCTGGTGACGTCCCCAAGCTCCGGAAGCGTCCTCAGCTTGTCGACCAGCTTGGGCGTCCACTCGGCAAGCTGCAGCGGATCGGCGTCCTGCAGGATGAACTGGTATTGCGTCCGGCTGATGGTGCCCTCGATGGTCAGGTCCTGCACCGGTTGCATATAGAGCGTGATGCCGGTCAGCGAGGCCGTAGCATTCTTGATACGGGCCATCACGGTCGCAACGTCGGACTTGCGCTGATCGTGGGGTTTAAGGTTGATCAGCAGACGGCCGCTGTTGAGCGTGGTATTGGTGCCGTCCACGCCGATGAACGACGAAAGACTGTCGACTTCGGGATCCCGCAAGATGACGCTCGCCAATTGCTGCTGCCGTTCGGCCATCGCGGCGTAGGAGACCGACTGCGGCGCCTCGGAAATCGCTTGAATGACGCCGGTGTCCTGCAGCGGGAAGAATCCCTTGGGGATGACGACGTAGAGCAGCGCGGTGAGGCCGAAGGTCGCGAGCGCGATCAAGAGCACGAAAGTCTGTCGGTCGAGCACCCAGTTGAGCATGTTGCCGTAGATCTCGATCACCCGTTCGAAGCCTTCGCGGCTGTAACGCTGAAACGCATTTTCGTGCGCTTCGGTCTCCGCCTTCAAAAGCTTGGCGCAGGCCATCGGCACCAGCGTCAATGAGACGATCGCCGAAATCAGGATGGTCACCGACAGCGTAATCGCGAATTCGCGGAACAGGCGGCCGACGACGTCGCCCATGAACAATAGCGGAATCAGAACGGCGATTAGCGACACCGTCAGCGAGATGATGGTGAAGCCGATCTGCTCGGAGCCGCGAAGCGCGGCTTGCAGGGGCGGATCGCCTTCCTCGATGTAGCGGGAGATGTTCTCGATCACGACGATGGCGTCGTCGACCACGAAGCCGGTGGCAATGGTCAGCGCCATCAGCGAAAGATTGTTGAGGCTGAAGCCGAACAGGTACATGGCTCCGAGCGTGCCGACCAGCGACAGCGGAACCGAAAGGCTTGGGATCAGCGTTGCCCGCGTAGAGCGCAGGAACACGAAGATCACCATCACCACCAGAACGACCGCGAGCGACAATTCATATTCGACGTCGCGCACCGAGGCGCGGATGGTGACGGTCCGGTCGGTCAGGATGTTGAGGTCGATCGCCGCCGGCAGCGTGGCCTGCAGTTGCGGCAACAGCGACTTGATGCCCTCGACCACGGAAATGACGTTGGCGCCGGGTTGCCGCTGGATATTGAGGATGATCGCCGGGACCTCATTCATCCAGGCGCCGAGCTTGTCGTTCTGCGCGCCATCGACGACGTCGCCGACATCGCTGAGACGGACCGGCGAACCGTTCTTGTAGGCGACGATCAAGGACCTGTAATCGCCGGCGTTGCGGATCTGGTCATTGGCATTGATCGTGTAGGCGCGCATCCCCCCGTCAAAGTTTCCCTTCGGCGTGTTGACGTTGGCGTTGGCAAGGGTGGTGCGGAGGTCATCGATGTTGAGCCCGTAGGCGGCGAGCTTGCGGATATCGGCACGGATTCGCACCGCGGGCCGCTGGCCGCCGCTGATGCTGACGAGGCCAACGCCCGGAAGCTGGGAGATCTTTTGTGCCAGGCGGGTGTCGACGAAATCCTCTACCTGCGTGAGCGGCATGGTCTTGGACGTCAAGCCCATCGTCAGGATCGGCGCATCCGCCGGATTCACCTTGGCGTAGATCGGCGGCGCCGGCAGGTCGGACGGCAAGAGATTGCCCGCGGCATTAATGGCGGCCTGCACCTCCTGCTCGGCGATATCGAGCGAAATGCTCAGTCCGAACTGCAGCGTGATGACCGATGCGCCGGCGGAGCTCACCGAGCTCATCTGGTTGAGGTTTGGCATCTGGCCGAACTGCACCTCCAGCGGAGCGGTGATGGAGGAGGTCATCACATCGGGACTGGCACCGGGATAGAAGGTCTGGACCTGGATGGTCGGGTAGTCGACTTCCGGCAAGGCGGCCACAGGAAGGAAGCGGAACGCCAGCATGCCCGACAGCATGATGGCGATCATCAGCAACGTCGTTGCCACCGGCCGCATGATGAACGGCTGTGACGGGTTCATTGTTTCGGCCCGTCATCCGAGCGCCGCTTCTTGCCGCCGTCGGCTTTTCCCGGGCCGGTCGTCTGATCCGGCGACTTGGTTGGGCCTGGTATTGCGTTGGTCTCTGTCGCCGTTCGCACGTTGATCTTGGCGCCATCGCGCAGCTTGTCGGCGCCATCGATCACGACGCGATCGCCGGGTACCAGCCCTGAGAGTACCTCCACGCGATCACCTTCGGTCACGCCGAGTTTTACCGGGCGGACCGATACCGTGCTGTCGGCATTGACCAGGTAGACAAACGTTCCCGGCACGCCGCGCTGGATGCCGGCCGTGGACATCGTGGTCACGTCCTTGTGCGTGTCCAGCAGCAGGCGGATATTGACGAACTGGTTCGGATAGAGCGCTTCCGCCTCGTTCGGGAATGTCGCGCGCAGCTTGATCGTGCCGGTGGTCGGATCGATCTGGCTGTCGAACGTCTGCAGCGTGCCGTCGGCAATCTTGTTGGCGCCGCTGCGGTCGAAAGCGGTCGCGGGCAGCATGGCGCCCGCCTGCAGGCGCTTTGCGATCGCCTGCAAATTGTCCTCGGGCACCGTGAACAGCACGCTGATCGGCTTAAGCTGCGTAATCACGACAATGCCGTTGGTGTCGCCCGGCGTGACATAATTACCGAGGTCAACCTGGCGCAATCCGACGCGACCGTCGATCGGCGAGAGGATCCGGGTATAATTCAGATTCACCTCGGCCGACTTGACCGAGGCGCGGTCCGCCTCAACCGTGCCCTGGTCCTGGGCGACAAGCGCGATCTGCGTATCCAGCGTTTGGTGCGGCACCGCGTTCTGCGCCGCCAGCCCCTGATAGCGCGTGAGATCGACCTGTGCGCCTTTGAGTATCGCTTCGTCGCGCGCAAGCTGACCCTTGGCCTGGGCCAGTGTCGCTTCATAAGGGCGCGAATCGATTTCGGCGATGAGGTCGCCTTTCTTGACTTCCTCGCCTTCCTTGAAATCGATCTTGATCAAATAGCCGCTGATCTGGCTCCGGATGGTGACGGTGGCCAGCGACGTGACGGTTCCCAGCGCGTTGAGATTGATGCCAATATCACCTTTGCTGACCGTTTCCGGGACGATCGACATCGGCGCGGCGCCACGGCCGGCGCCACCGCCTGCGCCTTGCTGCGGCGCACTACCTTGCCGGGTCCACCACACGATGCCGGCGACCATCAGCAAAACCACCAGCGCGGGCAGAACGAAACTTCGGCGCGGCCGCGGCTTGTCCTTTGGCGAAGCCTGATTGGGAGGCGCTTTGGTCGGGGGCTTTACGGGTTGGTCCATGAACCTGCCTTCAGAGCGGCGCGGGAAGCGCTCTCGCAACGTTCCACAAGTTTACCTGTTCTGCAGCCTTTGGGACATTCGCAGGCGCGACATTTTGAATGGTTCCCCACCGTCTTGTCGCATTAACATTCAGAAAGGATTGCGTTTCCTGGTCCGACCGTGGCTTGGGAACAATGCGGGCCGCGACGGATTTTTCCCGCATGCGCCGCGTGCACGTCGAACCGCTGGCCGCAGACCGGGCCGTCGCCCGTTTTGTCGCTGACAATACCACGCCGCAGCTCGAGCGGACCTCGCGCATGCTGACATGGGCGGCAGACGAACATCTGCTCTATGCGTTGTCGATCGGCCTGTGGCTTGGAAGCTTGCGCCGCGGACCGCGCCAGCGCGCGGATGCTGACCACATGCTGGCCTGCGTGCTCGCAAGCAGTATCCTGCCGCACCTTTTGAAGAGTTTCATCGACCAGGAGCGTCCCGACCGTTGCATGGTGCACAGGCGGCGGCGCGGAATTCCCCGTTCCGGCAAGCCTTATGACGCCTTTCCGTCGGGACACGCCTTGCATGTCGGCGCGCTGGCATCGGCGATATCCTGGATATATCCGGAATGGCAGAAGCTGGCCTGGACGGTAGGTGGCGCGCTGGCTGCGACGCGTATCATTGTGCTGGCGCACTGGGCGAGCGACGTCGTCGTGGGGCTCGGCGCGGGCGTGCTGATCGAGCGCCTGTTGCGACCACTTACGCGCCGCTATCGACGACGCGGTGCGCGACCCAAGCCATATCAGTATTCGGCTTAGTATTTGGCGCAGCCACGCGCTGATTCGCGCCCGATGGCGGGTTGCCGCGACGATAAATTGCGCGAAGATCGTCATTCGGGGGCGGTGGTCAGGGAATCCGGATTTCCGATGCAGCGACGCCGTCAGGATCGCGCGCCGAAGGCGGATTTGTAGTCCTGCCGTTTCGACCAGGACACGTAGTAGGCCACACATGTCATGATCGAGATTCCGGCGGCGCTCACAATGATCTGCATCGCAAGCGAGTTCGGTCCGGTGATCAGGAGCAGATGTCCGGCAAATGACAAAAAGACGCCGGCGCAGAAGGCTGCGAGCCACTGCTCGCCGCAGATGAGAACGGGCTGCAAGACTTTCCAGCCAAACCCATAGGCGTTGTTTGGCACGAGGCGCGTGAACAGGAAAGTCAGGGCAAGCAGGTGAAGCACGCGATAGGGCGCAATATTCTCCCTGTCGTTGGGCAGGAATGAGCCGATCAACCAGTCCGGCATGAAGCTTGCGAGTTCGGCGTTCTTTCCGGCGATCGTGACGATCAAAGCGAACAGCAGGTAAGCCACGGCGGCAACGCGCAGAGGCAGAAGCTTCGAAACCGAACGTACCAGCCCTCCACCGACCAGCGCACACCAGACGCCGAGGACGAAAAGCAGTTGCCAGCAGAACGGATTGAAGTACCAGCGCCCATCCGGAAACGAAGCCAGGTTCCAGTCGAGCACACGCGCGGCGATGTAGAGGGCGAGCGAGGCGATCATGGTCAGGGTCGGCCAGCGAAACATTCCCCACAGCGTGAATGGGAACAGCGCCATCAGGGCGATGAACAATTGCAGCACGTCGAGGTTGAGCGGCTTGGCTTGCAGCAGCAGGCCATGGATCAGGATACGGATCGGATGGTCGATGATCCCGCTGACGTTGAACTCAGCGATGATCTCCGGCGCGGCATACTGGGCCGCCACATGGCTGATGGTGTCGACATAAATCACGAACAGAACGACGTAGGCTGCATAAAGTTGCCACACGCGCTTGAAGATGCGGGTTGCCGTGACAACGAGCCCGCGCTCCAGCATCATTTTTCCATAAAAAATCGCGGCGGCGTAACCCGCGGCAAACACGAACAGGTCGGTCGCGCCGCTAAAGCCGAAATTGCGGACGGTCAGAAGGCTGACCACGTTATTGGGAATGTGGTCGAGAAAGAGAAACCAGATCGCGATGCCGCGCGCGAAGTCGAGCCGGAGGTCGCGATCACAGGCCGCGAGGTTGATCTTCGTCTGCAGGTTCATGTTGAAGAAAAAACGGCAAGGCTTGAGCGAATCAGGGTTTGGGGAATCTACGTTGGCTGTCCCAATCGTCCGAATAGACTTTGTGTGAAGATGTGGTCTCGATGCCTCCGCACAAAGCAGCCATCGGTCTTTTGAGCCCTTCAGCGATCACAATCCCGGCAGTGCCGGGTGATTGGGCGCGGCTCCGCCGCATCGACATTTGAAGGGTCCGGTCGGAAATGATTCAATTGAATTACATCGGAATAATATGAAACATATGTTGCAAAAGCCAGGGAGTGGATTAGGCTCTCGCCATGGATCATGGCCCGCTAGCCGACCGGATCATCAAGGCGTTTGACACCATGTCCGGCCAGCTTCAGGCCGGCGCCCGATATGTGTTGGAGCGGCCCCGCGATGTGGCGCTGCTGTCGATGCGCGAGCAGGCGCGTCAGGCCGGCGTCCAGCCGGCAACCATGACCCGGCTCGCCAAGCACCTTGGCATGGACGGTTATGACGGCGTGCGCGAACTTTACGCGGCGGCGGTGCGAGACGGCGAAATCGGCTTCGCCGGCAAGGCCGGCGCCCAGGTCGCGAGCCAGAAGCTCAAGGGAGACAAGGCGTTGGCCGCGGAAATGCTGCGCTCGATCGGCAAGCAGATCGAGCGCCTTGCGGCGCCCGATCGGCTGGACCGGCTGGTCGCGGCGGCGAGGACGTTGGCTTCGGCGCGCCGGATCTATTGTCTGGGCCTGCGCTCAAGCCACTCGATAGCGTGGCATCTTCATTACGTGCTCTCGCTGGTCGGCGAACGTTCCACGCACATCGACGGCATCGCCGCTACCGGCGCCGACGCCTTGGCGCGCGCCACCAGCAGGGACGTTCTCTTGGTCGCAAGCGTGCTGCCCTACACACGGCTGACAGTGGAACTTGCGGAATACGCCGTGGAGCAGGGGATGGCCGTGGTTGCGATCACCGACAGCGAGGTGGCGCCGCTGGCGCAGATCGCGCAGCATGCCGTGATCGTGGCGACCGACAGCCCGTCATTTTTTCACGCAATGTCGCCGGCGTTCGTGGTCGCCGAAATCTTGGGCGCAATCATCGCGGGCCGCGGCGGCGACGACGCGCTTGCCGCGCTGCGCCACACTGACGAGCATCTCGCGGCGCTCAACACGCATTTGAAACCAAGGGCCAAACAGAAGACCTCATGACCCATATTCTTCATCGCGCGGCGAATACGGTGATGCCGGTTGCCGTCGGCGGCAAGGGCATCGAGCTGTTCGACCGGAACGGCAAAGGTTACATCGATGCCTCGGGTGGCGCCGCCGTCTCCTGTCTCGGACATGGTCATCCGGATATCCTTGCGGCCCTGCACAAGCAGCTCGACACGCTCGCGTATGCCCACACCGGCTTTTTCACGACAGAAATTGCCGAGAAGCTGGCGGATCGCCTGGTCGAGGACGCGCCGGAAGGCATCGATCACGTCTATCTCGTGAGCGGCGGATCGGAGGCAATCGAGGCCGCCATCAAGATGGCGCGGCAATATTTTGTCGAAAAAGGCGAAAGCCGGCGTCGCCACATCATCGCGCGGCGCCAGAGCTATCACGGCAACACGCTGGGCGCGCTGGCGACCGGCGGCAACGAATGGCGTCGCGCTCAATTCCAGCCGTTGTTGATCGAAACCCACCATATCGATCCCTGCTATGCCTATCGGTTGCAGGAGAAAGCCGAGAGCGATGCCGACTATGCGGCGCGTTCGGCGCAGGCGCTGGAAGACAAGATCCTCGAGCTCGGGCCGGATCAGGTCATCGCCTTCGTGGCAGAGACCGTCGTTGGTGCGACGCTCGGCGCGGTGCCGCCAGTCGCCGATTATTTCAAGCGGATCCGCGCGATCTGCGATCGATATGGAGTGCTCTTGATCCTGGATGAAGTGATGTGCGGGATGGGCCGCACCGGTACGCTGCATGCCTGCGAACAGGACGGGATTTCGCCCGATTTGCTGGCGATCGCCAAGGGCCTGGGCGGCGGCTATCAGCCAGTCGGCGCGGTGCTGCTCAGCGGGCGAATCTTCGATTCGTTCTCGAAGGGCTCGGGCTTCTTCCAGCATGGCCACACCTATATGGGCCATCCGATGGCCGCTGCGGCCGGCTTTGCCGTGCAGGAAGTCATTCGCCGCGACAACCTGCTCAATAACGTCGTCGCCATGGGCAACCATCTGCAGCGCCGGATGGAGGAGCGGTTTGCCAACCACCATCATGTCGGCGATATCCGCGGACGCGGCCTGTTCCGCGGTGTCGAATTGGTCAGAGATCGCGATACCAAGCAGCCCTTTGCTCCACAGTCGAAGCTGAACGCTCAAGTCAAGCGCGAGGCGATGGCGCGCGGCCTGATGGTCTACCCGATGGGCGGCACCATCGACGGCCTGAACGGGGACCACGTTCTGCTGGCGCCGCCGTTTATCGTCAACGAGGGAGAAGTGGATGTCATCGTCGATCGCCTCGGCGATGCGATCGATGCGGCGATCGCGTCGATCGAGTGAAGTTGGCGTCGATGGCCGGCAGCATCCATCGACGCTGCTATCCACACATTCGGCAGGCAATCCGGCGGATCATGCGCCGCGCCGCATAAGTTAGTCGTGTAAAATGGAGGAACGTGGACATGAAGTTTCGTGGAGGTCTGGTTACGGCGGCGCTGATGGCGCTGACGGCGTCAACTGTGCCGGCAATGACGCAGCAAAAATTCGTCACCATCGGGACCGGCGGCGTGACCGGCGTTTATTACGCTGTCGGCGGCGCGGTCTGCCGGTTGATGAACAAGAGCAGGGCGGACACCGGCCTTCGCTGCTCGGTCGAATCGACCGGCGGATCGGTCTTCAACGCCAACGCCATCAAATCGGGCGAACTCGATTTCGGGTTGGCGCAATCCGACATTCAATTCGCCGCCGCCAAAGGTGAGGGTCAGTTTAAGGGCAACGCCAACCCCGATTTGCGAGCCGTGTTCTCCGTGCATCCCGAGCCGTTCACGGTATTGGCGCGCAAGGACGCTGGCGTGGCCAAATTCGAGGATTTCAAGGGCAAGCGCTTCAACGTCGGCAATCCCGGCTCTGGCACGCTTTCGTCGATGGAAGAGTTGCTCAGGCAGATGGGCTGGACCAAAAATGATTTCTCGCTCGCCGCAGAACTCAAGGCCGACGAGCAAGGAACAGCGCTGTGCGATAACAAGATCGACGGGTTCTTCTATGGCGTCGGCCATCCGTCGGCGGCGATCCAGGACCCGACCATAGCGTGCGGCGCCAAGCTCATCTCGTTGACCGGGCCGGCGGTTGATGCGCTGGTGAAGGATCATCCATATTACGCCAAGGCGACCATCCCGGGAGGCATGTACGCCAACAATCCGAATCCGACAGAAACCTATGGCGTGCTTGCGACCGTCGTCACTTCGGCGAATGTTGCCGACACCACTGTCTACGCCCTGGTCAAGGCGGTGTTCGACAATTTCGACGAATTCAAGAAGCTGCATCCCGCTTTCGCCCATCTCGAACCGAAGGACATGATCAAGAACGGATTGTCGGCGCCGCTGCATCCGGGCGCGATCAAGTACTACAAGGAAAAAGGCTGGATGTGAGTTCGGAGGAGGGAGGGCGAGAGCTCTCCCTGCAGCCTTTGCGGCAAGCGTTGTTTGAGTGGCGGGAACGCGATGACGAACTTGATTGATGGGCCGCCCGGGCGCGAAGCGCTCGAAACCATGGTCGCGGAGGCCGACACCGGCGGACGCAAGCCGACCGGGCTCAGCAAGACCTACATTTTTGTCGTCTCGCTCGCCTGGGCGCTGTTTCAGCTTTGGTATGCTTCTCCGCTTCCCTACAAACTGCATTTTGGCGTGGTCAACGACGGTCAGGCCCGCATCGTTCATCTGACGTTTGCGTTCCTGCTCGCCTTCGCCACGTTTCCCGCGCTGAAATCCTCTCCGCGCAATCGAATTCCCGTTACCGACTGGATATTGGCGGCGCTTGGGGTTTCGGCCGCGCTGTACCTGCTCGTCTTCTATAATGAAATCTCGTTACGTCCTGGCTTGCCTTCGTCGTTGGACGTGGTGGTTTCGACGATCGGCGTGCTTCTGTTGCTTGAGGCCGCAAGGCGCGCGGTCGGCCCGGCGCTCGCGATCATTGCCACGTTGATGCTGGTCTACATTTTCGCCGGGCCCTGGCTGCCGGGGATGATGGGACACAAGGGCGCGTCACTCTCGCGCGTGGCATCGCAGATGTGGCTGACCTCTGAAGGCATCTTCGGGGTGGCGCTGGGCGTATCGACCAACGTGGTGTTCTTTTTCGTGCTGTTCGGCAGCCTGTTGGAAAAGGCCGGCGCCGGAAATTATTTTATCCAGCTCGCCTTCGCCATGCTTGGCACATTCCGCGGCGGCCCAGCCAAAGCAGGCGTCGTTGCCTCCGGCATGACCGGAATGATTTCCGGCTCGTCGATCGCCAATACCGTCATGACCGGCACCTTCACAATCCCCCTGATGAAGCGGGTCGGCTATTCGGCCGTCAAGGCAGGCGCCATCGAAGCAGCGGCGGGCGTCAACGGGCAATTGATGCCGCCGGTGATGGGCGCGGCAGCGTTCCTGATCGCGGAATATGTCGGCATTACCTACGCCGAAGTCGTCAAGCACGCCTTTCTGCCGGCGTTCCTCACCTATGGCGCGCTGTTCTATATTGTCGATATCGAGGCCGCCAAGCTTGGACTGCGCGGGCTGCCGCGGTCGTCCACCGCGCCCATCCATCATTCATTGCTGCGCGCGTTGATGACCGTCTGCGGGATGATTATCCTGAGCGGCATCGTCTATTGGGGCATCGGCTGGACCAAGATCGTATTCGGCAACGCCGCCATCTGGATCCTCGGCGTGGCGCTGCTCGCGGCCTATGTCGCGTTGATCCGCTACAAGGCCAAGCATGCCGATCTCGCGCTCGATGATGTCACCAAGGCCATCGTCAGGGTGCCGGATTTCTTCGAAACCGCGCGCACCGGCCTGCATTTTCTTCTTCCCGTCATCGTCCTGATCTGGTGCCTGATGGTGGAGGAGATGTCGCCCGGCCTATCCGCCTTCTGGGGCACCCTGTTCCTGATTTTCATCATGGTCACCCAGCGCCCGCTGGTCGCGGCATTTCGCGACGAACACGATTTGATGGCGCGGCTGCATGAGGGTTTTGACGACCTCATCACCGCGTTGCAGAGCGCCTCGCGCAACATGACGTCGGTCGGCATCGCCACTGCGGCTGCCGGCATTATCGTCGGCGCGGTTTCGCTGACCGGCATTGGCCTCGTCATGACGGAAATCGTCGAGACTGCATCCGGCGGCAATCTCATGGCCATGCTGCTGCTCACGGCGCTGATCTGCCTGATCCTTGGCATAGGCATGCCGACGACCGCGAACTATGTCGTGGTGGCGACACTGATGGCGCCGGTCCTGGTCGAGGTCGCCCAGCAGAACGATCTCGCGGTGCCGCTGGTCGCAGTGCACTTGTTCGTATTCTATTTCGGATTGATGGCGGATGTGCATCCACCGGCCGGTCTCGCCGCTTACGCCGCCGCAGCGATCTCGGGCGCCGATCCCATCAAAACCGGGCTGCAGGGATTCTGGTATGAAATCCGGACGGGATTGCTTCCCTTCATCTTTATGTTCAATACCGAACTGTTGCTGATCGACGTCGGCGATGCCGCCCATTTCCTGCTGATCGTCGGCTGCTCGATTATAGCGATGGGTTGTTTCGTCTCCGCCACGCAGAACTGGCTGGTGACGCGCAACCGCTGGTACGAAACGCTGGCGCTGCTGCTGATTTGTTTTACCATGTTCCGGCCAAGCTACTGGCTCGATCGGCTGCAAGCGCCATTCGATGCGAGGCCGGCTACAGACATCATGCGCGTCGCCGATACCATACCGCGGGGCTCGACCTTGCGTTTTCGCGTCATGAGCCAGTCGCGCGCCGGCGAGGACGTCGAAAAAATCGTGCGGCTGACCATGCCGTCGGGCAATACCACAGCCGAGCGCCTGCAACGGGCCGGGTTGACGCTGTCAACCCTGGGCGATCAGGTCACGATTAGTCTTGTCAGCTTCGGCAGCGAGGCCGCCAAGTATGGGCTTGCCCCCGGCGACCAGATCACCTCGGTGCTGGTGCCGACGGACCGGGCTAGCCGCTACTGGTTTGCGATTCCTGCGCTTCTGCTGCTGGGCGTCGTCGTTCTGCTTCAGCGTCGAAGACAACAGCTTAAATTGGTGGTCGCTCGTTAGCGCAGGGAGCTGTGAGATCAGGACACCTTCTGGAAGGGCCGGCCGGCCGGCATCCCTGCGTATCGATCGTTTTGCATCGGCATCGGCGCTGGCCGTACCAGCGGAACAAGCAACCGGCAGACCAGGCCCTCGGCGCGCCAATCGAACAAGACTCGTCCCCCGAGTTGCGATTCGACGCTCGCGATCAGGCTTCTTGTACCAAAGCCGCGCGAAACCGGTGTTCGCACCGAGGGGCCACCGGTTTCCTCCCACACCAACGCGAGCAAATCGTTCTCAACGTCCCATGTGATGGACAGTTGGCCCGACACGACGGACAGCGCGCCGTATTTTGCCGAGTTGGTGACCAGCTCGTGCAAGGCGAGCGCAAGGGTTTGCGCAGTCGCAGGCTGAAGTTGCACTTCGGCGCCGGAAAGCTGTATCTGGCCGCCCCTGCAATAAGGCGCGAGTTCCTCGTCGATCAGTTTGCCGATCTCCGCGCCCTGCCAGCTCGACAGCGAGAGGATGGTATGCACCCGGGCGAGCGCATTGATGCGTCCTTCAACGGCGTCCACGTAGGTCTTCACAGTATCGGCCCGGGTCAAGCGAACGATCGACTGCGCCAGTGCCAGCGCGTTCTTGGCGCGATGATCGACTTCCCGGGTCAAGAGGGTCTGGCGCTCTTCCGCGCGCTTGCGCTCGCTAATATCGACCGTCACACCGCTGACGCGAACGACGCGGCCGTTCCAGTCGATCGTCGCCGCCGCCGTGCCGACGCACCAACGCACTTCGCCGTCCGGGCGGTTGACGCGGAATTCCGCCTCATACGAGCGCGCGCCTTTGCTGAATTCGGCGATCGCCTTGCGCAACTCGTCCAGGTCATCGGGATGCAGCAAGGCCTGGATATTCGCCGATGTCACCTCAAAGCTGTTCGGATTGACGCCGAAGATCCGGTATTGGCCCTCGTCCCACATCCAGTCGCCGTTGATCCAGTCCCAGTCCCACGATCCCATCTTGCCGGCGGCGATCGCCATGCTGCGGCGCTGTTCGCTTTCGACCAGCTTTGCCGTTGATTTCTCCAGCTCCGCGGTGCGGGCGCGAACGCGGTCCTCGAGCTCGGCATTGAGCCGCTCCAGTTGCCGGGTCTTCCGGTAGAGCTCGGCAAAGACCTTAATTTTCGCCCGCAGCACTTCGGGTACGACCGGCACCGGAACGTAGTCGACCGCGCCCATTTCGTAACCGCGCAGCCGGTCGATATCGCTGACCTGAATCGCCGAGATGAAGATCATCGCGGTCTTCTGGAAGCGGGGATGCTCGCGGATCATGGCGGCGAGCTCAAAACCGTCCAGTTCCGGCATGCAGACGTCGACCAGGATGATCGCGATTTCATTTTTCAGCAGGATCTCGAGCGCTTCGCGGCCGGACGCGGCGACGACGAGGTTTTCGCCGAGTTCCTTGAGAATGACCTCATAGGCAAGCAGCTTGGCTGGCTGATCGTCGACCAGAAGGATGTTCACCTTTTCATGGTCCATCATCGAAATACCGTTCAGCGATGCAGCCACATGCGAATAGCGAGAAGCAGTTGCTCGGTATTGACCGGCTTGGCCAGATAGTCCGAGGCGCCGGCCTCCAGGCACTTCTCCCGGTCGCCCTTCATCGCTTTCGCCGTAAGCGCGATGATAGGGAGGCGGCCGAACGACGGATTTTGCCGGATCGCCGCCATTGTCTGGTAGCCGTCCATTTGTGGCATCATGATATCCATCAGAACAATCGCAATCTCAGGGTTTAATTCGACGAGCGTGACCGCCTCGCTTCCGGTGGTCGCGGTGAGCACCTTCATGCCGCGCCGTTCCAGGACGCTGGACAGAGCAAAGATGTTGCGGGCATCGTCGTCAACGAGCAGCGCGGTCTTGCCCACAAGGTCTTCGTCGGAACTGTTGAGCTTTTCGAGCATTCGCTGCTTGTCGATCGGCAATTCCGTGATCACACGGTGCAGAAACAATGACGTTTCGTCGAGCAACCGTTCCGGTGACTCCACGCCCTTGACCACGATGCTCCGCGCCATGGTGTGAAGTTCCGCATCTTCTTCGGCGGACAGTTCCCGTCCAGTGAATACGACGACGGGGACGTTGCACAGCCCGTCGTCGTTGCGGATCTTGTCCAGTACCTCGAAGCCGCTCATGTCGGGCAGCCGCAAGTCCAGCACCACGCAATCGCAGGGGTTATCGCGCAGCTCCGAGAGCGCGCCGGCGCCGGTATCGGTAATGACGAGCTCGATGTCGTCGTGGTCGAGGAGCTCCCGGATGCTTAATTGCTCAGCCGCATTGTCTTCGACGATCAGCAGCCGCTTGCGGCGAGGCCGCGCGTATTCCCTGATCTTTGACAGTGCCGCGCTGACGCCTTCGGTCGTGGTCGGTTTGTTGACGAAGGAGAATGCGCCGCGCGCCAGCGCATGCTGGCGATCCTCGTCCAGCGTGATGATCTGGACCGGGATGTGACGCGTCAACGGATTGTGCTTCAACTGGCTCAGCACGGTCCAGCCGAGCATGTCCGGCAGGAACACGTCGAGCGAGACCGCAGCCGGCTGGAATTGCTTGGCGAGATCCAGCGCTTCCGCGCCGCGCGAGGCGACCAGCACCTTGAACCCCTTGTCGCGGGCGAGATCAATCAGAACGCGCGCGTAATGCGGGTCGTCTTCGACGATCAGCAGAATGGTGTCGCCGGGTTCCAGGTGCAGCCGGTCATCCGGCAGTTGCTCGATGACCCATTCCTGCGTCGCGGTCGGCAACGCCGGAGCAGGGCTGTATGGCGCGCCGCTGCTGCGCGGCGCCACCGTGGGACCGGAATATTTGAGCGGCAGGTAAAGCGTGAAGCTGGAGCCTCTGCCCGGAGCGCTGCGCAGATGAATTTCGCCGCCGAGCAGGCTTGCAAGCTCGCGGCTGATCGCGAGCCCAAGGCCGGTGCCGCCGTATTTGCGGCTGGTGCCGGCGTCTGCCTGCTGGAAAGCTTCGAAGATCAGTTTCTGCTTTTCCAGGGGGATACCGATGCCGCTGTCCGACACCTCGAAGGCGATCACGGCGGGCGCAGTGTTGAGGACGGGATGTTCGGCACTCCAGCCGCCGAGTGCCGCGGAGACTTTCAGGCGGACTCCGCCTTCGGCGGTGAACTTGAACGCATTCGACAGCAGATTCTTCAGCACCTGCTGCAGGCGCTTGGAGTCGGTGACGATACTGCGCGCCAAATTCGGGTCGAGCTCGATGTTGAACGCGAGCTGCCGGTTTTCCGCCTCGTGGCGGAACGGGCGCCCGACCGTATCCAGAAGGCTGGAGGTGAGGATTTCCTCGGCATCGACCGTCACCGTTCCGGATTCGATCTTGGAGAGGTCGAGGATGTCGCTGATCAGGTTGAGCAGATCGGTCCCCGCGCCATGGATGGTCCGGGCGAATTCGACCTGCTTCGCAGACAGATTGCCGTCCGGATTTTCCGTGAGCTGCTGGCCCAGGATCAGGATGCTGTTGAGCGGCGTGCGCAGCTCATGCGACATGTTGGCCAGGAATTCGGATTTGTACTTCGACGTCAGCGCAAGCTCGGTGGCCTTCTCCTCGAGCGCACGGCGGGCCTGCTCGATCTCCTGGTTCTTGCGTTCGACTTCGACGTTGCGTTCGGCAAGCTGCTGAGCCTTCTGTTCCAACTGCTCGTTGGTCTGCTGCAATTCCCGCTGTTGGGTTTGCAATTCACCGGCCAATTGCTGGGACTGTTTCAGGAGTCCTTCGGTCTGCATCGTGGCTTCGATCGAGTTGAGCACGATGCCGATAGAGTCAGTGAGCTGTTCGAGGAAGGTCATCTGCGAGGTCGTGAACGAACTCACCGAGGCGAGCTCGATGACCGCCTTGACCTGGTTCTCGAACAGGACCGGCAGCACCACGAGATTTTTCGGGACTATGCGCAACAGCGCCGAATTGATAGGGACGGAATCCGCTGGGATGTCGGCGACCAGCCGCTGGCGCCTGTCCATCGCGCATTGCCCGATCAGGCCCTCGCCGAATTGCACGATCTGATGATGCGGATAGACGCCGTCACCGGCGTAGGCTGCCAGCAGGTTCAGCTGCGGATTGTCTTCGTTGGCGACCTGGTAGATCACGCCCATATGCGCGTTGACCAGCGGCGTTAGTTCGGTCAGCAGAAGCCGGCCGACGGTGGTGAGATCGCGCTGGCCCTGCAGCATGTTGGTGAAGCGGGCGAGGTTGGTCTTCAGCCAGTCCTGCTCGGTGTTGACGTCGGTCGTGAGCCGCAGGTTGCCAATCATCGTATTGATGTTGTCCTTGAGCTCCGCCACTTCGCCTCGCGCGTCCACTTGGATCGAGCGGGTGAGGTCGCCCTTGGTCACCGCGGTCGCGACTTCCGCGATCGCGCGCACCTGCGATGTCAAATTGGCCGCGAGCAGGTTGACGTTGCCGGTCAAGTCCTTCCAGGTGCCGGCCGCACCTGGCACGTTGGCCTGGCCGCCGAGCCGCCCCTCGACGCCGACTTCGCGCGCGACGCTGGTGACCTGATCGGCGAACGTCGCCAAGGTCTCGGTCATGTTGTTGATAGTGTCGGCGAGGGCTGCGACCTCGCCCTTCGATTTCACCGTCAAATTCTGCTTCAGATCGCCGTTGGCAACCGCGGTCACGACCTTGACGATGCCGCGCACCTGCTCGGTCAAATTGGCGGCCATGAAGTTCACGGTATCGGTGAGGTCCTTCCAGGTGCCGGCGACGCCGGGCACTTGCGCCTGGCCGCCGAGCTTGCCTTCCGTGCCAACCTCGCGGGCGACACGGGTGACTTCACCGGCAAACGCGTTGAGCTGGTCGACCATGGTGTTGATGGTGTTCTTCAGTTCGAGGATTTCGCCCTTTACATCGACCGTGATCTTGCGCGACAGGTCGCCGCGCGCCACTGCGGTGGTGACTTCCGCGATGTTGCGCACTTGCGTCGTGAGGTTGGCGGCCAAGAGGTTGACGTTGTCGGTGAGGTCTTTCCAGGTGCCGCCAACGCCGGGCACCACGGCTTGTCCGCCCAATCTGCCCTCGGTACCGACCTCGCGCGCCACGCGCGTCACTTCGGCGGCAAACGAGCGCAATTGCTCGACCATGGTGTTCAGCGTGTCCTTGAGCAGCAGGATCTCGCCGCGCACGTCGACCGTGATCTTCTTCGACAGGTCGCCGCCGGCGATCGCGGTCGCGACCTCGGCGATGTTGCGAACCTGGGCGGTCAGGTTCGAGGCCATGAAGTTGACGTTGTCGGTGAGGTCCTTCCAGGTGCCTGCGACTTCGGGCACTTGCGCCTGGCCGCCAAGCTTGCCTTCGGTGCCGACCTCGCGCGCCACGCGTGTCACTTCGGACGCGAACGCGTTGAGTTGGTCGACCATCGTGTTGATGGTGTTTTTCAGCTCGAGGATTTCGCCCTTCACGTCGACCGTGATCTTGCGCGACAGGTCGCCGCGGGCGACGGCCGTGGTGACCTCGGCGATGTTGCGGACCTGCGCGGTCAGATTGCCCGCCATCGAATTGACGCTGTCGGTCAAATCCTTCCAGGTGCCGGCGACGCCGGGCACGTTGGCCTGGCCGCCGAGGCGGCCTTCGGTGCCGACCTCGCGCGCCACGCGCGTCACCTCGCCGGCGAACCGGTTGAGCTGGTCGACCATGGTGTTGAGCGTTTCCTTCAGCTGCAGGATCTCGCCGCGCACATCGACGGTGATCTTGCGCGACAGGTCGCCGCCTGCGATTGCGGTCGCGACTTCGGCGATGTTGCGGACCTGGGCCGTCAGATTGCCGGCCATCGAGTTGACGCTGTCGGTCAAATCCTTCCAGGTGCCGGCGACGCCGGTCACCTGAGCCTGGCCGCCGAGCTTGCCATCGGTGCCGACCTCGCGCGCCACGCGCGTCACTTCGGAGGCAAACGCATTGAGCTGGTCGACCATCGTGTTGAGCGTTTCCTTCAACTGCAGGATTTCGCCCGACACGTTCACCGTGATCTTTTTCGACAGGTCGCCCTTGGCGACCGCGGTCGCGACTTCGGCGATGTTGCGGACCTGGCCGGTGAGATTCGAAGCCATCGAGTTGACGCTGTCGGTAAGGTCCTTCCAGGTGCCGGCGACACCGCGCACGAGCGCCTGGCCGCCGAGCTTGCCTTCGGTGCCGACTTCGCGCGCGACGCGCGTGACTTCGCCGGCAAAGGCGTTGAGCTGGTCGACCATGGTGTTGATGGTGTCTTTCAGCTCAAGGATTTCGCCGCGGACATCCACCGTGATCTTCTTCGACAGGTCGCCGTTGGCGACCGCGGTGGTCACTTCCGCGATGTTGCGGACCTGCGCGGTCAGATTGCTCGCCATCGAGTTGACGCTCTCGGTGAGGTCCTTCCAGGTGCCGGCGACGCCGAGCACGTTGGCCTGGCCGCCCAATCGCCCGTCGGTGCCGACCTCGCGCGCCACGCGCGTCACTTCGCCGGCAAAGGCGTTGAGCTGGTCGACCATGGTATTGAGCGTTTCCTTCAATTGCAGGATTTCGCCCGAGACGTTCACGGTGATCTTCTTGGATAGGTCGCCGCCGGCGATCGCGGTGGCGACGTCAGCGATGTTGCGCACCTGCGCCGTCAAATTGCTCGCCATGAAGTTGACGTTATCGGTGAGATCCTTCCAGGTGCCGGCGACACCGCGCACCTGCGCCTGGCCGCCGAGCTTGCCTTCGGTGCCGACTTCGCGCGCGACGCGGGTCACTTCCGATGCGAAGGAGTTGAGCTGGTCGACCATCGTGTTGATGGTGTCTTTCAATTCCAGGATTTCGCCGCGCACATCCACCGTGATCTTGCGCGAGAGGTCGCCGCGGGCAACCGCGGTGGTGACGTTGGCGATGTTGCGCACCTGCGCGGTGAGATTGCCGCACATCGCGTTCACGGAGTCGGTCAGGTCTTTCCAGGTGCCGGCGACGCCGGGCACGATCGCCTGGCCGCCGAGTTTGCCGTCGGTGCCGACTTCGCGCGCGACGCGGGTGACTTCAGAGGCGAAGGAGCGAAGCTGGTCCACCATCGTGTTGATGGCTTCCTTCAGCTGCAGGATCTCGCCGCGGACGTCCACCGTGATCTTCTTGGAGAGGTCGCCATTGGCAACCGCGATCGTCACCTCGGCGATGTTGCGAACCTGGCCGGTCAAATTGTTGGCCATCGAGTTGACGCTCTCGGTCAGGTCCTTCCACACGCCGGTCACTTCCGGCACTTGAGCCTGGCCGCCGAGCTTGCCTTCGGTGCCGACTTCGCGCGCCACGCGGGTCACTTCCGAGGTGAACACGCTGAGTTGCTTGATCATCGTGTTGACGATGTTGGCCGACTGCAAGAATTCGCCGCCCAGCGGGCGGCCATCGACGTCAAGCTGCACGGTTTGCAGGAGGTCGCCTTGGGCGACGGCGGCGACCGCGCGGGTCACTTCGCGGGTCGGCCACAACAGATCGTCGATCAGCGTATTGACGGAGCTTTCCATGTCGGCCCATGAGCCGGAGGCAAGACCAAACCTGACGCGCTGCCGCGTCTTGCCTTCGCGGCCGACAACCTGGCCGACGCGCTCGAGCTGCTGCGCCATGCGCTGATTGGCTGCGATGATCTCGTTGAAGGTATCGGCGATCTTGCCGTCGATCCCGAGTTGATCGCCAGACATTCGTACCGAGAAGTCGCCGCTGCGCATCGCCTGCAGCGCGTGCAATAAATCTTGCCGCGAATCCGGGGCCGCGTCGCCGTTTGGTTTTCGCATCGGGATGGGATGGGCGGGCGGCACGGTTGCTCCGGGATCAAGATCGCTCATGACATTTCCCCCGCAAAATGCATCGCCGATCTGAATCCGCGCTGCAACGTTCAGCATAGAAGCTTCATAAAAATGCCAAATCAAGCAATAAGATACAGAGCAGTGAGAAATTGGAACCCGCTCGATTTGGCAGAAGCGGAATAACTCCGCCCTTTGGTGCTGGTTCCGGTCGGTTCAATAAATCTTTCGTCGAACTGTTTCCGCGCGGCGAGGCGGTGCTCGCGGGCATAGCGCGCGTGCGGGTTTTGGAACTAGGTGCTTTTTGGAACGGCCACTCAAGAGCGCATGAGGGAATCGCGCGAACGCAAGGCGCTCCTGCCGGCGGGTCAGGTTCCCGTATGGATTTGAATCGTTGCATCGGCTGCCCATATGCGGGGCGCGGGGGTGGAGGAGACGGAGATAGGAGGCCGCATCATGGGTCCGAAATTCGCCTTGACGGCACTCATAGTTGCTTTCGGTGTTGCGGTTGCATTTGCGACGGCTACCACGATCAGACAAGTACACACGGCGACATCGTCGTCGACCGCGCACCCGATCACACGCACCTAGTTCCACTTCCGTGGTTCGTGAACCGCCGCAGCATCCGGTCCGGGAGACATCGGGAACGAAGCTTTAGCCGGACGGTTACCACCTCGACCGACGGCTTGGCCGTGCGTTTTCCTTGCTCGAGGTGCCATCATTGGATGCCCAGACCAGAGAGCGCGGGACATTTGCTGAAAAGAAACAGCCGCCCGAGCGCGATCCCGCGCAAAAATCTGCGCCGGAGCAGGCCCGCGAGGCCAGTGATCAATCGCAGGCGGTGCGCAAGCCGCCCTCGCTGCGCGACCGGTTGCGCGAGCACTGGATTGTTGCGACGGCCAGTCTTGGTCTGCTGCTTATCGCATCGATCGGCGGCCTGGTTTACTGGCTCAGCGTCCGTCACTACGAATCCACCGACGATGCCTTCATTGCGGCGCGGAGCTTTTCGGTCGCGCCGAAGGTAGGCGGCTATGTCACCGAGGTGCCGGTCACCGACAACCAGCATGTCAAGGCGGGCGACCTGTTGGCGCGGATCGACGATCGCGACTACAAGATCGCAGTCGATCAGGCGCAGGGCCAGGTTTCCGTGGCGCAGGCCAACATCGACAACATCCAAGCTCAGATCGACAGCCAACACGAGCAGATCAACCAGGCGAAAGCCCAGCTCGATCAAGCACAAGCGCAACTGAAGTTCGCGCAGCAAGAAGAGGATCGCGCAAAGGACCTGGTCGACAAAGGCGCCGGCACGGTTCAACGCGAGCAGCAAACGCGCTCCGATCTGCAGGCTCAGCAAGCCAATACCGCTCGCGCCAAAGCCGCTCTGATCGCCGCGGAGCTGGGAATCAAGACGCTGGAAGCCCAGCTTGAAAGCGCGCGCGCCTCGCTGCAGCAGGCGCAGGCGCAACTCGACCAAGCGAAGCTGAACCTCGGATACACCCGTGTGACCGCGGGTCAGTCCGGCCGCGTCGTCAAGCTGACCGGCGCGGTAGGCACCTTCGTGACCGCCGGCCAGAGCCTCACGATGTTCGTTCCGGACGAAGTCTGGATCGTCGCGAACTACAAGGAAACGCAGCTCACCGACATGCGCCCGGGCCAGCCGGTCGAATTCAGCATCGACGCCTATCCAGACCGCAAGCTGACCGGTCGCGTGGATTCGGTGCAACCCGGCTCGGGCACGGCCTTCAGCCTGCTGCCGGCGGAGAACGCCACCGGCAATTTCGTGAAAGTGGTGCAGCGCGTGCCGGTCAAGATCACGGTCGACAAATGGCCGCCCGACGTACCGGTCGGGCCAGGCATGTCGGTCGTGCCCTGGATCAGGGTACGATGACCGACGTTGCGCAGGGCGGAGGCACTTCAGGAAGCTGGTCGCCGGAACGCTCCGCGGCCGGCGGACACAATCCGTATCTCATCGCTTTCGTCGTTTCGATCGCGACCTTCATGGAGGTTCTCGACACGACGATCGCCAACGTTGCGCTGCGCTATATCGCCGGCGGACTCGCGGTCGGCATCGACCAGAGCACCTACATCGTCACCAGCTATCTTGTATCGAACGCGATCGTGCTGTCGATTTCCGGCTGGCTGTCGACGGTGATCGGCCGCAAGCGCTTTTACATGCTATGTGTCGCGACGTTTGCCGTTGCTTCGCTATTATGCGGATTGGCATGGAGCCTGCAATCGCTGGTGCTGTTCCGCATTCTCCAGGGGCTGGGCGGCGGAGGAATGGCGACGAGCGAGCAGGCGATCCTTGCCGACTCCTTCCCGCCCCACAAGCGGGGTCAGGCGTTCGCGATCTACGGCATCGCGGTGGTGGTCGCGCCGGTGATCGGCCCGACCCTCGGCGGCTGGATCAGTGATACCTATTCCTGGCACTGGGTCTTCCTCATCAACGTCCCAATGGGACTGCTCTCGTTGTTCCTGGTCGGGACACTCGTCAACGAGCCTTCCAGTGCGGAGGAAGAACGACGAGAACTGCTGAAGAACGGCCTTCGCGTCGACTATATCGGCTTCATCCTGGTCGCGATCGGCCTTGGCTCGCTCGAATTCGTGCTGGACGAGGGGCAGCGCAATGATTGGTTCGGATCGAACCTGATCTTAAGTTTCGCGCTCACCGCGGCTTTCTGCCTGATCGCCCTGGTGCTGTGGGAGTTGATGCGCGACGATCCGATTGTCGATATCCGCCTGTTGGGGCAGCGGCACTTCGGCGCCTGTTTTCTGCTTATGCTTGGGACCGGCGCCATCGTGATCGCTACCACGCAGATTCTGCCGCAACTTGTGCAGACCGAGCTCGGCTACACCGCGATGCTGGCGGGGCTGGTGCTTTCGCCGGGCGGCGTCGTGACCATGATCATGATGCCGGTAACGGGAAGACTGATCGGTCTCGTGCAGCCGAAATATCTGCTCGTCGCGGGTGCATCCATCGCCGCGCTTTCGATGTGGCATCTCACGGGCCTGACCGGCGACATCAGTTATGGTTACGCCGCGCTTTCGCGCGTCTACCTCGCATTCGGTCTGCCCCTCCTGTTCCTACCCGTGACGACCGCATCCTATCAGGGCATTCCGCCGGAGAAGACCAATCAGGCCTCGGCGCTCATCAATGTCGCGCGCAACCTCGGTGGATCGATGGGCGTGGCGATGGTGCAGACGGTTTGGCAGCAGCGCCAGCAATTCCATCAGAGCCGCCTGGTCGAGCACATCGTGCCGTCAGACGTCGGCTATCAGCAGACGATCGATGCGATGACACGGTTTTTCCAGGCACAAGGATCGAACGCGTCCGATGCGGCGTCGCAAGCGATCGCCTGGGTCGGGCAGGCGCTGCAGCAGCAGATCGACCTATTGGCTTATATGGATGCCTTCTGGTCGCTTGCCATGGTTGGTCTCGTCATGATCCCCTTGGCGTTCGCCATCAAGACGATCGACCTGCGGGCACCGGCGAGAGGACATTAAGCCGGCCTAGCGTCCCGCGAGTTCCTCGACCAGAACGCGCATGTTTTCGCTGTAGTCGACGGGAACGGCCACCAGATGGACGCCGCCTTGTTTGAACGCGCCTTGCAACGTCGGGACCAACTCCGAGGTGGCGGCGATTCGGTGTCCGCGCGCACCATAGGACACCGCGTAGGCGACGAAATCCGGATTGCCGAACGTCATCCCAAAATCGGGAAATCCGTCGACCGCCTGCTTCCAGCGGATCATCCCGTAGGCGGAATCCTCGATCACGAGAACGACGAGATCGAGTTTCAGGCGAACCGCCGTTTCCAGTTCCTGGCTGTTCATCATGAAGCCGCCGTCGCCGCATATGGCCAGCACGCGCTTTTGCGGATTGAGGCACTTGGCTGCAATGGCGGAAGGAAGGCCGGCGCCCATGGTCGCCAGCGCGTTGTCGAGCAACAACGTGTTGGCGACGGTAGTACGATAATTGCGTGCAAACCAGATCTTGTACATACCATTGTCGAGGCAGACGATGCCGTCTTCCGGGATGACGCTGCGAACGTCATGCACGAGACGCTGAGGAATGACCGGAAAGCGGTCGTCGTCGGCTCTTACGTTGATGTGCGCGTGAATATCGTCCCGCAGCCTGAGAAATTCCGGATCGGGCTTCACGCGCTGGTGCAGCGCATCCGCAAGCGCGCTCACGCTTGTCCCGATATCGCCAATCAATTCTGCGTCCGGATGGAAAACCTCCTCCACGGTCGCCGACACATATCCGACATAGGCGACTTTCGGTCCACGGTCGCCCATGAGGAACGGTGGCTTCTCGACGGTGTCGTGCCCGATCGTGATAATGAGATCGGCGCGTTCGATGGCGTCGTGGACGTAGTCGCGCTCGGATAGCGCGGCAGTGCCGAGATACAATTCGGAATTGCTGGTGACTGCGCCTTTTCCCATTTGGGTATTGAAGAACGGAATTTGTGTTCTGCGGACAAAGTCGGAAAGCGCTTCGACAAGCCGCGGCCGGTTGCCCGCAGCGCCGATCATGACCAGCGGACGCTTGGCGCCCAGAATCAGATCGACGACGCGCTTTAGCGCCGCGGGCGAAGCCACAGGCCTGTCGATCTGATGCGGCGGGATCACGGAAGCTGTGCTGGTTTCCGCGGCAATGTCCTCAGGCAACTCGAGATGGACCGGTCCCGGCCGCTCTTCGGTGGCGACCCGGAACGCCTCGCGGACCAGTGATGGAATGGAATCGGCGGAGACGATCTGCCGCGTCATCTTGGTCAGCGGCCGCATCGTGCCGACGATGTCAACCAGTTGAAACCGCGCCTGGCCCGCGCTCTTGATCGGCTTCTGCCCCGTGATCATGATCATTGGCATAGCGCCGAGATACGCGTAGGCCGCACCGGTGGTGAAATTCAGTGCTCCGGGTCCCAGCGTGGAGAGACAGACGCCGGGCGCCCCCGTCAGGCGCCCCTGTGTCGCTGCCATGAAGGAGGCCGCCTGTTCGTGGCGCGTCAGAACAAGCTCAATTCGCGACTTCCGCAAGGACTCGATGACATCAAGATTCTCTTCGCCCGGGAGCGCAAATATTCGCTGGACACCTTCGTTTTCCAGCGCAGCGACCAGAACGTCGGATCCCTTGGTGCGCATCTGCTTGACCTCCGTGCAGTCCGGTCGAACGGGCTTTGTGCCAGAAAATCACCTTCGGCGCTACGGCGTGGGGCATGCACAGCCATCCCTGAGATCAGGGCAAAGTGATCAACATGAACGTTTAGAGAAGATAATCATTATCTGCGCGTGCACAGCCTGCGAGGAAAGAAGATGCAAAAAAGTTCGATGCTGACGGCTGTGTCCGCGCTGTCATGGTTTGCGACCCTTGGCGGCATGGCGACGGCTCAATCGCTGCACGGCAAGGAGGCATTCGGCGATTGGCAACGCGACAAGCCCGGCACGATCCGCTTGATCAGGCCCGAGGACCTGCCGAAACCTGGCGCGACCCCTTCGGCGGCCAATGTCTCCCAGATCGTCCCGAGACCTCCTGGCGCGGCGCCGCAAGTGCCGCCCGGCTTCAACGTCGAGTTGCTCGCGGAAGGATTGCGCGGACCTCGCATCATCAGGGTCGCGCCAAATGCAGACATCTTCGTCGCCGAGACACACGCCGGCCGTATTCGCGTCCTTCGCCTCCCGGACGGCACGGCCAAGCCGGTCGCGAACGAGATTTTTGCGAGCGGGCTGCGCGGCCCGTTTGGAATTGCGTTCTTTCCGCGCGGCGATAATCCGCAATGGGTATATGTCGCCAACACCGACAGTGTCGTGCGCTTTGCCTATCGCGCAGGCGACCTGAAGGCGTCTGGTCCGCCCGAGACCGTCGTTGCGAACCTCCCGCATGGGTACGGTCATTCGACCCGCGATATTGTCTTTACCGCAGATGGCAAGCGGATGCTGGTCTCGGTAGGATCAGCCAGCAACGATGGCGAGGGGCTGGGCGCGCCTCCTGGCGGACTTAAGTTATGGAGCCGCCGCCATGCGCTCGGCGCCGCCTGGAGTTATGAAGCCGATCGAGCTTCGGTGTTGTCGTTCGATCCCGACGGCAAGGACAAGAAGACATTCGCCACTGGCATCCGCAATTGTGTCGGCCTCGCAGTCCAGCCTCAGAGCGGCACGCCGTGGTGCTCCACCAACGAGCGCGACGGCTTCGGCGACAATCTGGTGCCCGACTACGTGACCCGGATCAGCGAAAATGCATTCTATGGATGGCCGTGGTTTTATATCGGCGGCAATGAAGACCCCAGGCATGCGGGCGAGCGGCCCGATCTCAAGGGCAAGGTCACCATCCCCGACGTGCTGATCCAGGCCCATTCGGCATCAATGGGACTGATATTTTACGAGGGTACCAATTTCCCTTCGGAATATCGCGGCGACGCCTTTGCGGCCGAGCATGGCTCCTGGAACAGGTCGCGGCTAACCGGCTACAAGGTCATTCGCATCCGTCTGAAGGATGGTGTGCCGACCGGCGAATACGAAGATTTCGTCACCGGGTTTGCCCTCAAAGACTCCGAGGTGTGGGGCCGTCCGGTCGGCGTTGCGGTCGCGCACGACGGCGCCTTGCTGGTTTCGGAAGACGGCAATGGAACTATTTGGCGGATCAGCCACTAATTATCTTGCGGGGCCTTGAGCCGCGGTTTTGACTGTCTGCGGACCGAATATTTCCGAAGGCCGGTATTTTGACTGATATCTGGGCGAGAAAGTCCGTGGTCGAGCTGGTGGCGGAAGCGTCCCAGGCGAACGACGACGCGGAAGTTCGGCCCCTCAAGCGCACGCTATCGGCGCTTAATCTTGTGGCATTGGGGGTGGGCGGCATCATCGGTGCGGGCATCTTTGTGCTCACGGGGCACGCCGCGGCCGAAAATGCCGGCCCCGCGGTGACGCTATCGTTTCTCCTGGGGGCGGTGGCCTGCGCGTTCGCCGGGCTTTGCTACGCGGAAATGGCCTCGAGCGTGCCGATCAGCGGCAGCGCCTATACCTACGCCTATGCGACGCTCGGCGAACTGGTCGCGTGGATCATCGGCTGGGACCTGACCCTCGAATACGCGGTCGGCGCAATCACGGTGGCGATTGGTTGGTCCGGCTACGTCGTAAGCTTCGCAAGAGATTTCGGGCTCAACATCCCAACGCAGTTTGCCTTGTCCCCACTGATCTACGACTCAAGCCACCATGCCTGGTCCGCAACCGGTGCGATTGTCAACGCGCCGGCCGTAGCCGTGATCATCTGCATCACCTGGCTACTCGTGATCGGCATCCGGGAATCAGCGCGGTTCAACAACCTGATCGTCGCCGTCAAACTTACGGTAATTTTCCTTTTCATCATCTTTGCCGCTCCCCACTTCAACACGTCCAACTGGGTGACGGCGGCCAATCCCGAGGGCCGGTTCATTCCGCCCAATGCGGGCGACAGCATCTACGGCTGGTCGGGTGTGCTCCGTGGCGCTGCGGTGGTATTCTTCGCCTATATCGGGTTCGATGCGGTCTCGACCACGGCCCAGGAGGCGAAAGATCCGAACCGCGACATGCCGATCGGCATTCTGGGCTCGCTGGTCATTTGCACGATCCTATATGTCGCCGTTGGCTTCGTGCTGACCGGCATCGTTGCCTTCGATCGATTGAACGTGCCGGACCCGATCGCGGTCGGGATCGATGCTGCCGGCATCGGCTGGCTCGGGCCGCTGGTCAAGCTCGGCATTGTTTTCGGCCTGACCTCGGTCCTTCTGGTGCTCCTGCTCGGGCAATCGCGTATTTTCCGTGCCATGGCCTATGACGGGCTGTTGCCGCCGGCGGCCGCAAAAATTCATCGGCGCTTTCGCACCCCCTATGTTTCGACCGTGGGCTCAGGGGTGGTTGTCGCTGTGCTAGCAGGGCTGTTGCCAATCGGCATTGTCGGCGAGCTCGTTAGTATCGGCACGTTGTTTGCGTTTGCTGTGGTGTCGATCGGTACTCTTGTGTTGCGTATTGTCGATCCCGCATTGCACCGCCCGTTCCGGGCGCCGGCGATCTGGATCGTCGGCCCGGCGGGGGCTGCGACCTCGGTGTTGCTGATGCTCGGGCTGCCGATCGATACCTGGCTGCGGCTGGCCATCTGGCTCGTGATCGGGCTTGTGATCTATTTCACCTACGGCACGAAACACAGCCGGCTTGCGCAGGCCGGATAGTCATCGCTTACCCCCGTCTTACGCTGGCGCCGCCGTCGACCGGCAGGGTGACGCCGGTGATGAAGCTCGCTTCGTCCGAGGCCAGGAACAGCGCCGCATTGGCGACGTCCCAGCCGGTGCCCATCTTCCTGCGCAAGGGCACCTGGCTGTCGCGTTCGGCCTCGACCTCGGCGCGGGTCTTCCTGAACTCGCGGGCGCGGGTATCGACCGCCATGGGCGTGTTCATCAGCCCAGGCAGGATGACATTGGCGCGGATGCCGTATTCGGCGTTCTGATAGGCGAGCTGTTCGGTGAAGGCGACCATCGCCGACTTCGTTGCCTTGTAGGCGACGTAAGGATAGGTCGTGATCACCGCCATCGACGAGATGTTGATGATGACGCCGCTTGCTTGCCGCCGCATGATCGGGATCACGTGCTTGGCCGCGAGAATGCAGCTCTTGAGGTTGATCGCCACGCAGCGGTCGAACGCCTCTTCGGTGATAGCGAGCAGCTCGGCGTCGCCACCCGCAAGGCTGACGCCGACATTGTTGTGCAGGATATCGATGCGGCCCCAGCGGTCATGGGCATCCTGGACCATCGCCTTTATCTCGGCATTTTTGGTCACGTCGGCCTTGAAGGCGACCGCGGTGCCTTGCTTGCCTGCGATCATGTCGACGGTTTCCTGCGCCGATGCAAGATTGTGATCGACGCACAGCACCCTGGCGCCCTCGCGGGCGAAGGTGAGCGCCGTGGCGCGGCCGTTGCCGATGCCTTCGCCGGGACTTTGCCCGGCCCCAACGACGATGGCGACGCGATCTTTCAGGCGCATGTCATTTCACTCCGGGTATCGGGTACTGCTCGAGTACCTCTTTATAATGAGGCTCATTGTCGATCTTCATCGTCGCCAGCACCCGCACCACGGCGCAGTAGAAGGCGATGGTGAGGACGAGATCGACCATGTGCTCGTTGGAAAGTTCGCGCTTGATCTCGGCAAACGTCGCCTCCGACATCGCAAGCTCGCGCACCATCTCGCGCGCCCCTCTCAGGATCGCTTTCGCCAGCGGCTCGAGCTTCGACGACTTGCCACAGGTCTCGCCCATCAAGCCCGCTATATCCTCGTCGGTGACACCGAATTCCTTGCCGATCTTCACGTGATGGGTGAACTCGTATTCCGACTTCTCCAGCCAGCCAACCTGCAGGATCGCAAGTTCGCGCAAACGCGGATCGAGCTTGCTTTTGAAGCGGATGTAGCCGCCGACGCCGTTGAAGGCGCGCGCCATATCGGGCGAGTTCACGAGCAGTTTGTGCAGGTTGGTATTGCGCTTGAGCATGTCGCGATATTTCACCGCGACCTGGTCGGCCTCGAGATAGGGCAGGCGGGCCATCTTGCTGGTTCCTCGTTTACTAGTGATCCTGGGACTCTCGTTCCGGCGCCTGCAAGGTCACGCCGCCGTCGACCACCAGCACCTGGCCGGTGATGTAGCGCGCGTAGTTGCTGAGCAGGAATTTGACGGCGTGGCCGACGTCCCAGCCGGTGCCTTCCAATTTCAGCACCGAGGCCTTGGCGCGCTGGGCGCGTGCGGCCTCGCTCATGCCGCGGGCATAGACCATCGGCGTGTACATCGGACCCGGGCAGATGCAATTGACCCTGATGTTGTCAGCTCCGTGGTCGACCGCCATCGCCCGCGTCAATCCGATCACCGCGGCCTTCGATGTGGTGTAGGTGGTGAGCCCGCGCGGCCGCAGCGCCGAGATCGAGGAAATATTGACGATGGCGCCGCCCTGGGCGGTCTTGATCATCGCGGGAATCGCGTATTTCGAGAGCAGGAACATGCTCTCGACATTGATCTGCATGACGCGCCGGTACTCCTCCGGCTTCTCCTCGACGACGCTGCCGCGACTGCCGATTCCGACATTGTTGTCGAGGAAGTCGAGCCGGCCGAAGCCGTCGATGCACGCCTCAACCAGTGCTTTGCAGTCGGCTTCGCGCGTCACGTCACAGCCGAGCGCGACCGCCGTGCCGCCTTCGGCGACAATCATCTCGACCGTGCGTTGAGCAAGCCTGAGTTCGCGATCAGCCACCATCACCTTGGTGCCGGCACGGGCCAGCAGGATCGCGGCCGCGCGCCCGTTGCCGATGCCGTCATCAGCCGCGCCGCCGCCACTGATCAGCGCGACCTTGCCGGAGAGTCCGGCATCGTCCTCGGGTCCCTGCATGACGTTTCTTCCTTCTTGTTGGGCGCACGATAGCAATGCTGTCAGCGCGAGAGAAGGGCGCTGTCGCATGCCGGCTGCGCGATCTTCGCGCGACATGGCATATCCGTCATTGCGAGCGCAAGCGAAGCAATCCAGAAATCTCACCGAGGAAGCAGCCTGGGTTGCTTCCGCCTACGCGCGAGGGCGCTTCGGCGGACTCCAAGCGCGCCATAGCTCGAGCAGCGAGCGACGGCGGGTCGTCGCTTGCACTCCTCGCAATGACAGGACGCGCAGCTTTGCGTTCTCGCGGCATGATCTGCCCGAGGTTTGCTTTAGCCGTGATCCCTCGAAGAGAGAGGGCGCAGGGAAAGCCGGGTGCTCAGCAAGCACCCGCAGCCTCGCACGCAACAAAAAAGCGCACGAGCGTAGTCGCCACAGGTTCGCCGAAACAATCCGGCCTTCCCTGCGCAATGGTTTACGGCTTATTCCGCGCTCTCCCTGGTGACCGGGCTTTCTTGCCACCATCGCTCGCGAATTGCTTCACGAACTTGACGCCAGCGTCGGGGCGTCAGGACCACACGGCTTTGCCGTCCGCGACTGGCACGTTCGTCTCACGCGCCAGCACGTCCATCGCATCCCCACCCAACGTTCGTGACGATCGCGAGCGTCCCTCTTATCGGGTGAGGACGGGAGAATCAGTGGAGTTGATTTGCCCGACGGCACAAGTGAAATATTTTTGCGAGGAGGACTGGACGACCCAAATCACGTTGAGTCCACTCATGAAATCGAGTTTTTGGCGCATCGATTTTGCAAACTTAAAAGCCTTCGTGAGCGAGATGACGCAGGGAAAATCGAACTGATTGCCTGTGTCGAACAAATCAGTTGTCGATCGATCGGCACGAAGACGAAGCTACCAACGCGGACGAATTACTGGTGGAAACGTATAATCACGTTCGGCGGAAACGGAACACGATGGCGGCCCCATGCGATCTGATATGATTTACTTGTGCGACGCTAACGGGCGCGCGCTGAATCACTGATAATTCCCCGGGATCAGCGACGCCGACAACGAAGCCTGCACCTTAGTAGCTCCAGCGGTTGTGTTAAACCTCAACGCGTTGATAATTCGTGAATTGAATTTGCCGCTGATCGGACCAAGCTGCGTCCGTCGATCACGTCGCGTGTGACTGAATTTGACATCCAGCCGATGGATGATGCCACGTTTGCGCATCTCGGCGCTAAGCTACTCGGCGCCGCAACCCAACGACACGCAACGGTTCGAGCCGAGCTGACGCGGTTCCAAGACGTATTAGTCAGCCCCACCTTATCCACGACACGTCAGTGCCGCCGCCCGAATGCGCTGCCGCTGGTGCGACAGCCGCGATGAGCTGCTCATCAAACGTTTGGGCCCAGCACGCAGGGAATTGCACCTGCTGGCGTTGTTCGCGAAGTACTTTAATTCCTCAGGTATTTGCGGTCTCGCGTGGCCGCCAATGTCTCGACTCCGGAAGGGAGAGACATCATGAAGCGGTCATTTATTTTTTTCTTAGCGGCTGCCGCGAGCTTCGTCGTCACATCGCTAGTGGTCTGGTCTGTTCTGGGTGCTGATCTGCATTTGAAAAAGGCGGATACGACCTACGCCGCTAACCCAACAACGATGAGGATACTTGCACTGGATCAGGCGTCGCATCTCGCTTTCTGGACCTTCGTTCTGAAAAATAAAAAGCAGGCCTGTGATGTTGTTGTTCGGACCATGTATCAAGGCGGCGCTGAAGCCGGGGTCGATAGCTGGACCATTGGCTGTCAGGACGGTAACGAATATTCGATAAGTATCGACCCGGACGCGCAGGGCTCAGTTTGCGATCGAAACGCTTTCGCCCAAAGCGCTGAATAATCAACGCCGGCGACATCAGCTCTACACGCCAGCGGCCATTGGTCTCACGTAACAGCGCAAAATAAGTCTCTGAACGTGAAAGAGCTCACACCGGGAACTCCAATGGCAGATCCATTTTGCTGGTTTGGGGTAACCAGATGCACGACCGAATCGCCACTCCCAAGCCATTGGTCGACGAGCTCCCTGAGCTTCAAGACTGCGGTCGCGACCTGCGAATAGATGCCTGCCGAGGCATCGCGTTGTGGTGCATCTTTCTTGACCATGTCCCCAATAATATCGGAAGTTGGTTCACGCTGCGGAACTACGGCTTCAGCGATGCCGCGGAAGTATTCATGTTCGTCTCGGGCGTAACCTGCGCGCTGGCCTACGGCAAGGCATGGCGCTGCGAGGGCTGGAGCGGGGTGATCAGCCGGACGCTGCGGCGAAGCTGGGACATTTATGTCGCATTTCTGCTGCTCACGCTCGCCTGCGCCATCCTGGTTCACCTCGCAGGTGGCGGCCGCCTTGCTGACGAGAGCAACACGCGTATTCTGTTGGACCAGCCGGGCGCGACGCTCGCGCACGCGGCGATCTTGCAATACCGTTCGGTCAATACCGACGTGTTACCCATCTTCGTGCTTCTTCACCTCTTGTTCGCGCCGCTGCTGTGGCTGCTGCAGCGAGTGCCGAACCTGACGCTCGGCGCGTCGCTGGCTCTTTATGTGCTGGTGCATGTGTTCGGCTGGACCGTCGCAGCGTGGCCGAACAGGCATTGGGCCTTCAATCCGATAGCCTGGCAGTTGCTGGTCGTGCTTGGCGCCTGGTGGATGATCGAGGGCAAGAGGATCCGGCCCTGGGTGACATCGCGCACGGCGCTTGTACTTGCCGTTCTGTTTTTGCTCTTCAGCTTGGTCATCGCATTGAGCTGGCACATCAAACCGCTGGAAGAAAGGATCCCGCCAGCGCTGGCGAAGCTGTTTTACCCATTGGACAAATCGAATCTTGATCCGTTGAGACTGCTGCATTTTTTGGCCATGGCGATTCTGGCGGCATGGTTGGTGCCTCGCAATTGGCGAGGACTGACGACGCCGGTGATGCGCGGCGCGATCCGCTGCGGCGAAAACTCGCTGCCAATCTATTGCCTTGGCGTTCTGCTGGCGTTCATTAGCCACATGGTGCTGCTCGACATCTCGAACGGGATTGCGATGCAGATAGCTCTAAGTGTCGGTGGCATCGCGGCTATGATCGCGGCCGCGGCGCTGCTGAACTTGATCAAACCCAGGCGGCAACCACGATTGTCTTGAAGACCGCGATCTCTAGAATGGCAATGAACGTAGCGGCGCGGTGTTGGGACAGTGTGACTGTCGAATTACATCGCTTGCGCCAGTGGGATTTTGAGCGTTGAATTTGGGACTGATGAGACACTACCGCAGGTAGTTGTTCCGAGTGTGCCTGCCGCCTCTTGGGCTGAAGCCACGAATTGGCTCGCCTGGAGATGAAGCGAGTGCGATGGCTTCATGCTTAGTTGAACCGGGGAAGGTACGCCTCGTCGGTCTATACCTTGACTGATCGGGAGTGACCAAACGCGCAAGGCCCACACGGGCACCGACCGCTCTGTCGATGGCCAACAAAAAAGGGAGGAGAACCATGGGCAGCTGGCTCAGTGAGCGAGAACAGCGTCTCGTCGCGGGCGCGGAGGCGGCATCGGCGGCAACGCCTATACCGACCCAGATTGTTTCCAACGGCGAGTATCTTCCGCCCCCGCAGAGCGCGACCCAAAAGAAGGTCGAGGCACGGATCAACGAGCTCGCGGACGTGAACGGCAAGCACCTCGGCTTGAGCCGCAGGCAGTTCCTGCACACAAGCTGCGGCATGGCGGCAGCGTTCCTCGCCATGAATGACATCTACGGCAATGTTTTTCAGGTCGCGCCCGCCGAGGCCCGCGAGCCCGAACTGATGCTGGCGCGCGCGCAAAGCCTCGCCGACCAGTTCATCTTCGATGTCCAGACCCATTTCGTGCGTGACGACTTCGATCACAAGGAGCTGCTTGGCCTTGCGGACTTTGCGAGCCAGCACTGGAATCCGAGGATGAAGGAGGAGGGCGTCTCCTCGCTCGCCCGCTACAAATTCCAGAATTATGTGAAGGAGGTCTACTACGACAGCGACACCAACATCGCGCTCTTGAGCGGCGCGCCGTTCGATGACCCGAGCTGGTGGCTGCTGTCCAACGAGCAAATCGTCAAGGCGCGGGAGCTGATCAACGACTTCGCCGGCTCGCGTCGCCTGTTGGCGCACAGCGTCATCACCCCAAAGCAACCCGGCTGGATGGACGAGGTCGACAAGGCTATCGAAGTCTACAAGCCTGATTCATGGAAGTCCTACACGATCGGCGACCCGCTGGCGCCCTCGAAGTTCCCATGGCGGCTTGATGACGAGCCGGTGATGTATCCGTTCTATGAGAAAGCGGTCAAGGCAGGCATCAACACGCTGTGTATCCACAAGGGGCTGCTGCCGCCCGATTACGAGAAGTCGTTCGCCGGCGTGTGGGAATACGCAACGGCATGGGACATTGGAAAGGCCGCGAAGGATTGGCCGCAGATGAACTTCGTGATCTATCACTCGGCGCTGCGGCCGTTCCTCGAATTGCCAGACAAGGCGTGGGCCGAGTTCGAGCAGACCGGCCGCATCCAGTGGGCCACGGACCTCGCGGAAATCCCCCAGAGGTTCGGCGTCACCAATGTCTATGCCGAGCTGGGCACGTCCTTTGCCAACTCAGCGGTGGCTCATCCGAAATTCTGCGCCGCACTGGTCGGCACGCTGATCAAGGGCATGGGGGTCGACCACGTCATGTGGGGCACTGACTCCGTCTGGTACGGCTCACCGCAGTGGCAGATCGAGGCGCTGCGCCGGCTCGAAATCCCTGAGGACATGCAGAAGAAGTACGGCTTTGCACCGCTCGGCGACGCCACCAGTAGCGCCAAGCAAGCGATCTTCTCGGGCAACGCAACCAGGTTCTACAAGATCAAGCTGAGGGCGGCCGATAACACCAGGATGCCGACCTTTTCCGAGGACCGCCTCGCGGCGCTCAAGCACGAGTACGCCCAAGCTGCGAGCCAACCCTCGAACCTCCGCTACGGCTACGTTCGCGCCGGTTAGCGTCACAGTCTGATGCCCTAAGGGGTGTATCAGGATCGGCGGGTATCGCTATCGTGCGCCGTCGGCGTTTTCCTGTTTCATCAGGCGAAATTGCATGTTGCCGGGCGCACACCGCATGGCTTGCGACCACATTCGCCGATTTGGCCGCGTTTCGCGCCGCCATTGCCGTTGGCATGCCCTGCCGATGTCTTTGGAACCGCTCGCACGGCAGCGCGTTTGTGGGTTCGGGCGTGTGGGAAATCGGAATTGCCGTACCGATGAATATTTTAGATCCGCAAGGTCCCATAGCCGCCGCCGATAAGACCATCCTGATCGACTCCATCGCCATCATGCTGGCGATCGTCCTGCCGACGATCGTCGCCATTTTCGCGTTCGCCTTCTGGTTTCGTCAGTCAAATCCCCGCGCCGTCTACCGTCCCGATTGGGCCTATTCTGGCCGCATCGAACTGGTGGTCTGGTCGATCCCGGCGCTCACGATCATCCTGCTCGGCGGCGTCGCATGGATCGGTTCGCACCAGCTCGACCCGGCGGCTCGTGTCGAGGGAACGGGAAGCCCGGTGAGGGTCCAGGTCGTTTCGCTCGATTGGAAATGGCTCTTCATCTACCCGGACCAGCGGATTGCGACCATCAACGCCCTGACCGTCCCGGTGGGGGCGCCGCTGAAGCTCGAGCTCACCTCCGCAAGCGTGATGAACGTTTTCTTCGTCCCGCAGCTCGGCAGCATGATCTACACGATGAATGGCATGATCACGCCGCTCAACCTGCGTGCCGATCAAGTGGGCAATTATCAGGGGCTGTCGGCGCATTTTAGCGGCGACGGGTTCCCCGACATGCTGTTCGACGTTCACGTGATTTCGCCGCTGGCTTTTCCCGACTGGGTCGCAAATACGGCGCGCAGCGATCAGGTCCTCAACAGGGACAGCTACAACAAGCTCGCGCAACAATCCATCGGGGCGACCAAGACAAGCTATCGGCTCGAGGACCCCGAACTGTTTGGCAAGATCGCGGCCCAGCAGATCCCTCCGGGTCCGGGGCCGCAATTGACGACCAACCCGGCAAAGCCGGCTGCCGGAGTTGGCAATGCTAGGTAAGCTCGGCTGGTCAGTCATCCCGTTCGATCAACCGATCCCGCTTCTTGTCGGGGCCGTGGTGCTGGTCGTCATCCTGGGCGTTATCGCCTGGGTGATTGTCGCCGGCCACTTGCCGTATCTATGGCGCGAATGGATCACCAGCGTCGATCACAAGCGGATCGGCGTGATGTACACGCTGCTCGCAATGGTGATGCTGCTGCGCGGATTTTCCGATGCCATCATGATGCGGGCGCAGCAGGCGATCGCCTATCACTCCAACGGCTATCTGCCGCCTGAACATTTCAACCAGATATTTTCCGCCCACGGCACCATCATGATCTTTTTTGTCGGGATGCCGTTCGTGATCGGGCTGATGAACCTGGTGGTGCCGCTGCAACTCGGCGTTCGCGACGTGGCGTTTCCGACCCTGAATTCCGTCGGATTCTGGCTCACCGCTACCGGCGCGCTTCTGGTCAATATTTCGCTCGTGGTCGGCGAATTCGCGCGCACCGGCTGGCTGCCTTACCCGCCGCTGTCGGAGCTGACTTATTCTCCCGGCGTCGGCGTCGACTACTATTTGTGGTCTCTTGAAATCTCCGGCGTCGGCACGCTGGTTGCCGGCATCAATCTCGTCACCACCGTGCTGAAGCTGCGTACCAAGGGCATGACCTACCTGCGCATGCCGATGTTCTGCTGGACGACGCTTGCATCAAATCTCCTGATCGTCGCGGCATTCCCGATCCTGACCGCAACGCTCGCCATGCTGATCCTCGACCGCTATTTCGGCTTCCATTTCTTCACCAACGAAGCCGGCGGCAACGTCATGATGTTCATGAACCTGATCTGGGCGTGGGGTCATCCGGAGGTCTACATCCTGGTCCTGCCGGCGTTCGGGATTTTCTCGGAAGTGGTCTCGACATTTTCCTGCAAGCCGCTGTTCGGCTACCGCTCAATGGTATTGGCCACCATGGCGATCTGCCTCATATCGTTCATGGTGTGGCTGCACCACTTCTTCACCATGGGTGCCGGCCCCGACGTCAATGCCATCTTCGGCATCGCCAGCATGATCATAGCGGTGCCTACCGGCGTGAAGATCTACAACTGGTTGTTCACGATGTATGGCGGGCGCATTCGCTTTGCGACGCCGATGATGTGGTCGATCGGATTCATGGTCACCTTCATCATCGGCGGGTTGACCGGCGTTCTGGTCGCCGTGCCGCCCGCGGATTTCCTGCTGCACAACAGCCTGTTTCTGGTCGCGCATTTTCACAACGTGATCATCGGCGGCGTGCTGTTTGGGGCGTTTGCCGGATACAATTACTGGTTCCCGAAGGCGTTCGGCTTTCGCTTGCATGAAGGGCTGGGAAAGGCGGCGTTCTGGTTCTGGCTGAGCGGGTTCTATCTCGCGTTCATGCCGCTTTATGCCTTGGGCTTCCTCGGGATGACCCGGCGCATGCAGCACTACGACGTTGCGCAGTGGCGTCCCTGGCTGATCGCGGCTGCCTTCGGCGCCATGCTGATCCTGATCGGCATCATCTTCCAGGTCGCGCAGCTCATCGTCAGCATCCGCCGCCGTGCGGAATTGCGCGACCGCACCGGAGATCCCTGGGATGGGCGTTCGCTGGAATGGGCCACGGCGTCGCCTCCACCGGTGTTCAATTTCGCGATTTCGCCCAATGTGACCGGAGAGGACGCGTACTGGGCGATCAAGGCGCACGCCAAGCAGCAGGATCTGGAAAAGCGTGAGCCGGATTACGTGGACATCGAAATGCCGCGTAACTCGCCGACTGGATTCGTCTGCGCCTTCTTCGCGACCGTCATGGGTTTTGCGCTGATCTGGCACATCTGGTGGATGGTGGCCGTGGGCGGGGTCGGTGCGTTCGCGACCTTTGTCGCATTCGCCTGGCGCGATCATGACGAATACGTCATCCCGGCGGCAGAAGTTGCTCGGATCGACCGCGCCATCATCGCCGAGCGGCGCGCCCTGCTCGGCCTTGCAGGGAGCCCGTGATGGTCGACGCGACGATCGCATATCCGCATAGCGACCCGCATCATCTGCGTGGGTTGGAAGCATCCGGCATCGCCCACAGCGGGCCAGCCTCCAAGAGGATCGCCACCGGCTACGGTTTCTGGATCTTCATCCTCAGCGACATGGTGATGTTCTCGGCCTTCTTCGCGACTTACGCCGTGCTGCTCGGGCAGACCGCGGGCGGGCCAAGCGGACGGGAGTTGTTCGACCTGCGCAATGTCGCAATCGAAACCGCGTTCTTGCTGGCATCGAGCTTTACCTGCGGCCTCGCCAGCATCGCTGCCGACACGCGCAGCACGATCTGGTTTCAATTGGGCATGGCCGTTACCTGCATCTTCGGCCTCGGCTTTCTCACGATTGAAGGCCGGGAATTTGCCAGCCTCGTTGCCCGCGGCGCCGGACCGACGCGCAGCGCGTTCCTCTCGGCGTTCTTCACCCTCGTCGGTTGCCACGGCCTGCACGTCTCGGCCGGCATCTTGTGGCTGCTGACGATGATGGCGCAAGTTTTCGCCAAGGGGTTCAGGCCAGACATTCTGCGCCGCATCCTGTGCTTCGCACTGTTCTGGCACGCACTCGACATCATCTGGATCGCCGTGTTCACCGTCGTGTATTTGATCGGAAGCGCCGCATGAGCAACGGATACGACACAGAAAACAGCGTCGATCTGGCACCAGGCGACGAGCACGTTGAAGGTGGTGTCGGCTTACGGGTACTCGGTTATCTCACAGGCCTCGCACTTGCAATCCTGCTGACGGCGACCTCTTTCTTCGTCGCGGGCACCGATCTGGTCTGGCAGCCGAGCATTCCGGTCGCGCTTATCGTCTTGGCAATCGCGCAGATGGGCGTGCACCTGGTGTTCTTCCTGCACATCACTACCGGCCCCGACAACACCAACAACGTGCTGGCGCTCGCCTTCGGAGTCCTGATCGTCCTGCTCGTGATCGGCGGATCGGTCTGGATCATGGCCAACCTCAATCACAATATGATGCCAATGGATCAGATTATGCAGATGCAAAGATGACGATGCAAAGATGATACCGTCGACGTCTGTCATTTGCCGCGGCTCGCCCCGGCAAATACAGATGTTGCGGAAGATTGTCGTCCCGTCGCTGCTTGGGCATGATGGCCTGCAAAAAGGCACGAACAAGCCAAGGGGAACGCCATGAAGATCATCGACGCCAGGTGCACATATGGTCGAAGGCGGTGGTGCCGACCTCCGGCCTGCATCGTAAAGTCGCAAAATTCACGGCGGAGGAATTGCTCAAGGAGATGGACGAGGCGGGCATCGATGCAGCGCTCATCCATCCGCCTTCCGGCTGGGATCCCGATGCGAACGGGCTCGCGATCGAGGCCGCGCAAAAATATCCGCAACGTTTCGCCGTCATGGGCCAGTTTCCGCTCGATCACCCCGAAAATCGCAAGCTGGTGCGTGGCTGGCGGCAACAGCCGGGCATGATGGGCTTGCGCTGGCCGTTACTATTGGAAGCGCAGCAAAAGTGGCTCTATGACGGTTCGCTGGAATGGCTGTGGCCGGCGGCGGAGCGGGAAGGCCTGCCGATCGCGATGATGGGCGGCCTGTTCCTGCCGAAATTTCGCGAGATCGCCGAGCGCTACCCCAACCTGAAGATGATCTTGGATCATTGCGGGCTAAACCGGCGTGGCCAGGATGCCGCGGCCTTCATCCATCTCGATGAATTGGTCGCACTGGCAAAGCTGCCCAATGTGGCGGTGAAGGCGACCGGCGCGCCGCATTATTCGACGCTAGGCTATCCTTATCCCAACATCCAGGACGGGCTGCACCGCATCTTCGACGCGTTCGGACCCAAGCGCTTCTTCTTCGGCACCGACATCACCCGCATGCCCTGCAGCTACCGGCAATGCGTGAATTTCTTTACCGAAGAGCTCGCATGGCTGAAGGGCAGGGAGCTCGAGGACGTGATGGGCCGCGGCCTCTGCGAATGGATCGGCTGGGAATATAGATTTTGAACCACAGCCCGAGGCATTGTGTTCGAGTTTGCCGCGACGCAGCGGGCCGATCCGCAAATAGCCGAACGACGCACGTCCGCCAGTCAGCCCGTCTACCCTAGATTGCTGGATAGAAAACGCCTAGTCTGGGTTGCCCACTCGTTACACAAATCGGCAAGAAATAGTCAGGCATCGAATTGAATGCCGAGTGACTAGGGAGGATTGTGATGAACGGCAAGAAACTTGCGGCCGAAGCAATCGGCACCTTCTGGCTGACGTTTGGCGGCTGCGGCAGTGCAGTGATCGCAGCCGGAATTCCTCAGGTGGGCATCGGAATGCTTGGCGTGGCCTTGGCGTTCGGCCTCACCCTGCTCACGATGGCCTATGCCATCGGCCACGTCTCGGGCTGCCATCTCAATCCAGCGGTGACCGTGGGATTGACGTTCGGAGGACGGTTCCCGCGCAGCCTCGTCGTCCCCTACGTAGTAGCGCAGGTGGATGGTGCGATCGTCGGCGCCGCGGTGTTGTATGCCATTGCCAGCGGATCGCCCGACTTCAATCTTGCCGGTGGATTTGCGGCGAACGGATATGGCGATCACTCGCCCGGCAAATACGACCTGGGCGCCTGTGCGCTGACCGAAGTCGTGCTGACGATGATGTTTCTTTTTCGTCATCATGGGCGCAACCCACGGCAAGGCGCCGACGGGATTTGCGCCAATCGCCATAGGCCTTGCGCTGACCCTCATTCATCTGATCAGCATCCGCGTGACCAATACTTCTGTGAACCCGGCGCGCAGCACCGGACCCGCGCTTTTCGTGGGCGGTTGGGCGCTGTCGCAGCTTTGGTTGTTTTGGGTGGCGCCATTGATCGGGGGCGCGCTTGGCGGCTTGATCTACCGGTGGTTAAGTCCGGAGCCGACGGGTGAGGTGACGGGGTAGAGGCGCTTGATGCGCCGCGAAACCGGGGATGTCGCCTTAGGGCACGCGTCTTATTTGCTGACGTTCTTTGCCCGGCAATTATACGCCCTGCGGAATCCCGCGGCCTGGGCATCGTCTTCGGAGCAGAACCAGCGATCCGGCTTTGTGATCGCCGGGTAGCTCGGGCAAGCCCGCAGATGATAGATGCCGACATCGCCGGTGACACGGGCGCGCACGGCAAATTTGCCCTTGATGCTGCAAGTCGGCGGCATCGCGATGTCTTCCGGAAATAGCGCTTCGCGTATTTGACGGTCACGATCGGTCCGGCACGCCGCCCCGTGCAGGCTGCCGTCCTTCTGGCCAAGGCGAAATTCCTGCGGCGCGACAAAGCAGCCTTTCCAGAGACCAAGGCGGGCATCTCTGGCGCCGGCCTCATCCTGCAGGAAACGGCCTTTGGCGGAAGGCTCGAAATCCAGCGCAAAGCCAGCGCGAACGAGCTGTTGGTTCAGGCTCGCGGCGTCGCCCTCGACGGTGCAAAGGCCAATATGCCGCTTCCTGGTAGTCTTCTCCGCGCCCAGATCGTCGCAGCGCACTGGCCTGCCGCCGATCAGTTTTATCAATTGCTCGCGGGCTTCGATGCCGCAGGTCCAGGGATCGGCGTGGTCATCGATGCAGGTCTGGTCAAGCTCCGGCGCGTCGATGCCGTCGAGCCGATAGGTGATGTCGCCGAGCTGAATGGCATTGCCGTCTCTCACGATGGCGGTCGTTGCCCCGACGGGGCTGAATGAAAGAACGACACCGACGATGAAGCACGACCAAATCGGAAAAAGCAAATTTCGTGATCGCATGCGTGCTCGCTAGATGACTTCAGCGCTGATCTCGATCTCCTACCATATCCAGATGTCGGCGCTAGGCCAGCTTGAGTTCGGAATATCCGCCTGCCGCCACCTCGTCGCATCTGGCGCGGTAGGCCGGCGCGCTGCCGCTATAGCGCGCGACGATGCGCTTCTCCTTGCCCTCGACGTTGCGATTGATCCCGGTCATCCACGAATCGACCTCATTGGAGAGCAGGCCCGCCCCGAGCGCCTTGACGTGCTCAGTCCAGGCCTCCACGCCTGCGGTGGTGGCTTCCAGGCGGGTCAAGCCGGATCTTCGCGCAAAGCCGATCAAGCCCGTCACCCAATCGACGCTGTATTCGATGCTGCGCGGAATGTTGCCAAGTGCGGTATGCGGTCCCATCAACATCATCATGTTGGGAAAACCGTCGACCATCAGGCCGAGATAGGTCTGTGGCCCGCTCTTCCATTTATCTTTGAGGCGGACGCCGCCGGTGCCGCGGAAATCGATATTGTCGAAGGCACCGGTGATGGCATCGAATCCGGTCGCGAAGATGATGATGTCGAACTGGTACGCCCTGGCAGTGGTCCTGATGCCGTCCGGCGTGATCCGCTCGATCGGCGTCTCGCCAAGGTCGACCAGTTCGACATTGTCCTGGTTGTAGACCTCATAATAGAAGGTCTCGAGCGGCAGCCGTCGGGTGCCAAAGCCGTGATTTCTGGGGATCAGCTTTTCCGCGACCTTGGGGTCCTTGACGCGCTCGCGAATTTTCCGTGCGACGAAATCGCTGATCGTTGCGTTTGCCTTGCGGTCGATCAGGATGTCGCGGAAATTACCCTGCCAGATCCCGAAGCCGCGTTCGCCATAGAGCTTTTCGTAGAAGGCCTCGCGCTCCTCGTCCGAAACCTCGAATGCGCCGCGCGGATCGGGCGTGTGAATGAAGCAGGCGAAGGTTTCCTGGCAGCGGGCGAACATCTCGGGATATCCCGCCTTGATCCGCTTCTGCGTCTCGGCATCGATCCTGCCGTTGTGCAGCGGCGCGCACCAGTTCGGCGTGCGCTGGAACACGGTGAGATGTCCGACGTCCTTGGCAATGGTCTGGATGGTCTGCACGCCGGTTGCGCCGGTGCCGATCACGGCGACGCGTTGGCCTACAAAATCCACCGGCTTCTTCGGCCAGCGCGCGGTGTGGAACGATTTGCCTTCAAAGCTGTCGCGTCCCTCGATCCGCGGCAGCGTCGGCGTCGACAACGGGCCGATCGCCGTGATCAGGAAACGCGCGGTGAAGCAACTTCCGTCCTCAAGCGTGATGCGCCAGCTCCGCGTTTCCTCTTCATTACTAGCGGCCGTCACCCGGCTGCTGAACTGGATGTCGCGCCGCAGGTCGAATTTGTCGGCGACGTAATTGAGATAGCGCAGCGTTTCCGGCTGGCCGGCGAAATGCTCGGACCACTCCCATTCCTCCAGCAAGTGCTTTGAGAAGGAGTAGCCGTAGGAATAGCTTTCCGAATCGAACCGCGCGCCGGGATAGCGGTTCCAGTACCAGGTGCCGCCGACACCGGTAGCCGCCTCGAACACGCGCACCTTCATCCCAAGCTCCCGCAATCGGTAGAGCTGGTACAGGCCCGACATGCCCGCGCCGACGATGATGGCGTCGTAGTCTAAACCAGGCGCCATGTCGGACGAGGATTGGGCTAGGCGCGCGGCGGCCACGTGGCGTTACTCCCGTAAGGCTTCTAACGTTCACGTAAAGCTACCCGGTCTCGTCGCGACGAACAAACCCTCTATCCATGCGTGGCAGGGTTGGAGGATTGTGCTGGGTTGAGTCCTCGCTGGCTTTACTCGGCGCCGCTTCTGCCCCTATCGTCAAACCGCCGATCGCTCGCGAAGAGGCGAGGGCAGGAGTGGCATGCCTGATGAACGAATCCGTCGACGTCCTGATCATTGGCGCCGGAGCTTCCGGCGCGGCTGTGGCCTGGAGCCTGGCCGAGACCAAAATGCATATCCTCTGCCTCGACCAGGGTGGCTGGATGAATCCCGCGGCGTATCCGAGCACGGGTCGCGACTGGGAAGCGCGCTTCTTCGGTGACTATTCGCCGAGCCCCAATATCCGCGCTCGCCCCGAGGACTATCCGATCAATGACGACAACTCGCCGATCAAGGTCGTCAACTTCAACGGCGTCGGCGGCTCCACCGTTATGTACACGGCGCACTTCCCGCGCCTGCATCCCTCCGACTTCAAGGTGAAAACGCTCGACGGCGTCGCCGATGACTGGCCGATCGATTACGATACGCTGGCGCCATTCTTTGCCGAGAACGATCGGATGATGGGCGTTTCCGGATTATCCGGCGATCCGGCGTTTCCGCCGACCGATCCGCCGATGCCGCCACTGCCGCTTGGCCGCTCCGGCGCGGCGCTCGGCAAAGCCATGAACAAGCTCGGCTGGCACTGGTGGCCATCGGATACCACGGTCGCAACCACAGACTACGAGGGCAGGGCGCGCTGCATCAATCTCGGCCACTGCACGCCGGCCTGCGCGCAAGGCGCGAAAGCCTCTACCGACATCACCTATTGGCCGGCGGCGCTCCGCGCCGGCGTCGAGTTGCGCACGCATTGCCGGGTGCGCGAGATCACGACCAACGAGCACGGCATGGCGTCGGGCGTCGTCTATTACGACGAAGACGGTGTCGAGCAGTTCCAGGCCGCCGAAGTCGTCATCATCGCCTGCAACGGCATCGGCACCCCGCGGCTATTGTTGAATTCCGCCTCGGGGCGTTTTCCCAACGGTCTTGCCAATTCTTCAGGGTTGGTCGGCAAGAACCTGATGTTTCACCCCTACGCGCAGGTGTACGGCTTTGTCGAGGAAGTGACCGACAGCAACCGCGCGCCGCCGATTTGCTTGTGGAGCAAGGAGTTTTACGAGACCGACCTCTCGCGCGGCTTCGTGCGCGGGTATGCCATCCAGTTCGGCCGCGGCGTCGGGCCTGTGTTCGAAGCCGTCATGAGTGAGGGCAAGGGCATCTTGCCATGGGGGCCGGATCATCACCGCGTCTTCCGCAGGCTCAACGGCCACCGGCTTGCCGCATCGGCGATTTGCGAGGACCTCCCGGAAGAGCACAACCGCGTCACGCTCGATCCGCAGCTCAAGGACAGCCACGGCATCCCGGCGCCAAAGGTCGATTACAGGATCGGCGGGAACAGCGTGAAGATGATGGAACACGGCATCGCGCGGGCGAAAGAGGTGCTCGCCGCTGCCGGCGCCACCGACATCTGCGTCAACTCTCCGATACTCTATGGCGGCTGGCATCTGCTCGGCACCGCACGGATGGGGACTGATCCCGAGCGCTCGGTGGTGAACGAATGGGGCCGCTCGCACGACGTGAAGAATCTCTTCATCGTCGACGGTAGCGTGTTCGTCACTTCGGGCGGGGTGAACCCGACCTCCACCATTCAGGCCATCGCGCTCTACATCGCCGATCAGATGAAGAGCCGCCTCGCCGATCTCTTTGACTGAGGAAGCGATGTCGACGGAGCCCGCTCTCACGCCAGCCCAGCGCGACGATTTGCGCGCTGTTGCCGCGATGATCATTCCCGAAAGCGCCGAATATAAAGTGCCGGGCGCCGATGACCTCAAAATCCAGGCCGACATCCTGGCGACGCTCGGCCGCGACACCAAATTGGTTCGCGAGGCGTTGGATTACCTCGCCCGCCTCGCCGCAAAACCGCTCGCCGATCTCGATCCGGCCAAGCGCGAGGCCGTGGCAAATGAATTCCGCAGCTCAGGCGGCGCGGCTGCGGCGACGCTGACCCGCGTCGTGCTGCAATGCTACTATCGCGATGATCGCGTGCTGCGTTCGCTCGGGCTCGAGCTGCGGCCGCCGTTTCCCCAAGGGTATACGCTGGAGCAGGGCGACTGGTCGTTGCTCGATCCCGTCAAGGCGCGCCCGGCGATGTGGCGTCGGGTGCCGTGAGGGGCAGGCTCTTGCGTCCTCGCAAGCGCCGCACCATCTGATATGCCCGAAGGAATTTCGCCATGTTGGACTTTACCTCAGATATGCCTGATGACGGGGCGTCATCGCGGGCAACCGAAGACCCCCAAAATAGCGACCAAGCCCTGCTGGATGCCTATTCCAATGCCGTGATCGGCGTGACCGAGCGCGTCGGCCCGGCCGTGGTCCGTGTCGAAACCGGGCCCAAAGTCCGTAGCCTGCGCGAGCCCGGCGGGCTCGGTTCCGGCATCGTCATCTCGCCGGACGGCCTGGTGTTGACCAACAGCCACGTGGTCGGCGCCTCGAAAGAGATTCGCTTGCGGGATACCGAAGGCATCGTCACCGATGCGCGCGTGCTCGGAGTCGATCCCGATACCGACCTGGCGCTGCTGCGCGCCGATGGCGCGCGAGATCTGCGCTATGCCTCGCTCGGAAACTCCAAGACCCTGCGCCGCGGCCAGCTCGTGGTCGCGATCGGCAACCCCTTGGGATTTGAATCGACGGTCACGGCCGGCGTGGTCTCGGCGCTGGGCCGCTCGATCCGCTCGGTGAGCGGACGCATCATCGAAGATGTGATTCAGACCGATGCCGCGCTCAATCCCGGCAATTCCGGCGGGCCGCTGGTGTCATCCAAGGCCGAGGTGATCGGCATCAACACCGCGATCATCAATGGCGCGCAAGGCATTTGCTTTGCGGTCGCGAGCAATACCGCGCAATTCGTGCTGTCGGAGATCATCCGCCACGGCTATGTGCGGCGTGCCTATATCGGCGTGGCCGGCCAGACCGCACCGATCCCGCGACAGCATGCGGTGGTCGCCGGTATCGACAACAAGATGGGCGCGCTACTCGCGCAGATCGAGCCGGACGGTCCAGCAGCGAAGGCAGGCCTGTTGCCGGGCGATGTCGTGATCAGGCTCGACGGCGTCGAGGTCAACGGCGTCGACGATCTGATCCGCGTGCTCGACCGCGACCGGATCGGCCGCACGCTCGAGATGGACGTGCTGCGGCTGGGCCGCCTGCGGTCGGTCAAGATTTACCCGATCGAGCGCAAGCCGGCGGCGCGGTAGGGTTAGGCTCTCGGCGGGAAGCTACTCCGCCGCGGCGGCGAAGCGATTCGCTCCCTCGCCCCGCTCGCGGGGAGAGGGTTGGGGTGAGGGGGACTCTCCACGCATTCGGACTCCCGGAGAGTCCCCCTCACCCGGGTTGCTGCGCAATCCGACCTCTCCCCGCAAGCGGGGCGAGGTGAAACGGACGTCGCCGTGATGCTTTAGTCTAGGGGGAAGCTATTCCGCGGCGGCTGCGAAGCGGGTGTTGTCCACTTCCGCTTCCAGCCGCGCCTTCTCGGCCGCAGCCTTTGCGATGCTCGCTTCCTTGATGTGGCCATAACCGCGGATCATCTCGGGCAACCGCGCCAGTCGCGCGAGCTGCGGAATCTGTTCGGCCGTGAGGCCGGCGATTCGCTGCTCGATCATGGCGCGGTAATCGTCGATCAGCTTACGCTCGCTCCTGCGGTCGGCCGCATAGCCGAACGGGTCGTACGCGGTACCGCGCAGGAATTTGAACCATGCCAGCAGCCGGAAAGCGTGGATCATCCAGCCGCCGTACTCTTTTTTCAGCAGGCGGCCGGTGGCCTTGTCGCGGCGCGCGAAGATCGGGGGCGCCAGGTAGAATTTGAGGCGGAAGTCGCCCTCGAACTTCTCGCCGAGTTTTCTGGCAAACGCCTCGTCGGTATAGAGCCGCACCACTTCATATTCGTCCTTGTAGGCCATCAACTTGAACAGGTTTTTCGCGACCGCCTCGGTGAGTTCAGTGGATGAAGGCGAGACGACGGCTTCGGCTTGGCGCACTTTCGCAACCGTTGCGAGGTAGCGATCGGCATAGGCCGCGTCCTGGTAGCCGGTCAGGAATTGCGCGCGATAGGTGATGGTCTCGTCAAGCGTGCGGGTGGTCGTCACCGCCCGCGAACGGAACTGGGTGACGCTGCGAACGCGCGAGATGTCGTGCGCGGCAAGCCGCCCCCAGCCAAAGGCCTGCTTGTTCATTTCGATCGCGGCGCCGTTGATTTCGATCGCCCGCAAGATCGCTTCCAGTGAAAGCGGGATGGTGCCTTTCTGGAAGGCGTAGCCGAGCATGAACGAATTGGTCGCGATGCTGTCGCCCATCAAGGTGGTCGCGATGCCGGTGGCGTCGATAACGTCGAGGTTGTTGTCGCCGATGGCGTCGACAAGCGCCGATTGCATCGCGTTGATCTCGAAATCGATGTCGGGATTCATCACGAAGCTAGCGGTCGGCCGCAGGTCGGCATTGACGAAAGCCCTCGTCACGCCGCGCTCGACGCGGCTTAGCGCGGTCGTGCCCGCGGATACCACGATGTCGCAGCCGAGAATGAGATCGGCGCCGCCCGAGGCAATGCGGACGGTTGAGATGTCTTCCGGCGCAGGCGCAATCCGGACATGGCTCATGACCGCGCCGTTCTTTTGCGCTAATCCCGTGAAATCCAGCGCCGAGCAACCGCGGCCGTCAAGATGCGCGGCCATGCCGAGTAGCGCGCCGATTGTGATGACGCCGGTGCCGCCGATGCCGGTGACGAGGATGTTATAGGGCGCATCGAGTTGGCGGGCAGGGGGCAGCGGCAGATCGGCGAACAGTTGGGTGGAATCGACCGACGAGGTCTTGGGCCGCCTCAGCGTGCCGCCATGGACGGTGACGAAACTCGGGCAAAAGCCGTCGACGCAGGAATAGTCCTTGTTGCAGTTCGACTGGTCGATCTGGCGCTTGCGTCCGAATTCAGTGTCGAGCGGTTGCACCGAGACGCAGTTGGAGGTCTGCGAGCAATCGCCGCAGCCTTCGCAGACGAGGTCGTTGATGAAGACGCGCTTGGGCGGATCGGGATAGAGCCCGCGCTTGCGGCGGCGGCGCTTTTCGGCGGCACAGGTCTGATCATAGATCAGGACCGATAATCCCTTGACCTCGCGTAGTTCGCGCTGCAACTGATCCATCTCGCGGCGATGATGGACGCTCGCGCCTTCCGGGAAATGGTTTTTCGGGTACTTGCCGGGATCGTCGGAAACGATCGCAAGGCGCTTGGTGCCTTCGGCCCAGACCTGATGCGCAATCTGCGAAACAGTAAAACTGCCTTCGGCCGGCTGCCCGCCGGTCATGGCGACCGCGTCGTTATAGAGTATCTTGTAGGTAATGTTGACGCCGGAAGCGGACGCGGCGCGCAACGCCAGCAACCCGGAATGGGTGTAGGTGCCGTCGCCGAGATTCTGGAAGATATGGTCTTCGTTGGTGAACGGCGCTTGGCCGATCCAGTTGGTGCCTTCGCCGCCCATCTGCGTGATCGTCTCGGTGCGCCGGCTTGGCACATAAAGCGCCATGCCGTGACAGCCGATGCCGGCCATCGCGCGGCTGCCATCCGGCAATTTGGTGGAGGTATTGTGCGGGCAGCCCGAGCAGAAGAACGGCGAGCGCTGCAGCGCGATCGGCGCGCTCGCATTGGCTGCGTCTTCGAACGCCTCGAGCCGCGCCAGCCGCTGTTCGAGCACGGGGCTTTGATGACCGAGCCGGCGCAGGCGCGCGAGCAGCGCGGACGCGACCATGGTCGGCGTCAATTCGCCTTCGCTCGGCAACAATGGCGCGCCGCTCTCGTCGCGCTTGCCGACCACGGAAGGACGATTCCAGGCGTCCACATTATAAAGAATGCGCATCAGCTGGTCTTCGATGAAGCCGCGCTTCTCCTCGACCACCAGCACATCCTGCAAACCTTCGGCAAAGCGCTTGGCGCCGACCTCTTCCAGCGGCCAGGTCAGCGCCACCTTATAGATGCGCAGGCCCAGCGCCCTGGCGTCACGATCGGTAATGCCGAGATCGGCCATCGCCTGCCGCAGGTCGAGATAGGCCTTGCCGGTGGCGACGATGCCAAGCCGCGCCGGCTTTGCATCGAGCACGATACGGTCGAGCTGATTGGCGCGGACGAAGGCCTTGACGGCTTCCATTTTAGGACCGAACAGCCGCCGCTCCTGCTCCATCGGCGGATCGGGCCAGCGGATGTTGAGGCCATCAGGCGGCATCTCGAAATCGGTCGGCCGCACCACCTCGACCCGGGAAGGATCGCTCAGAATCGAAGCCGAGCTCTCGACCGTTTCGCCGATCGCCTTGAAGCCGACCCAGCAGCCGGAATAACGCGACAGCGCAAAGCCATAGAGGCCGAGATCGAGGTAATCTTGCAACGTCGCCGGGTTGAGGATCGGCATCAGCGCGGCCGCGAACACCTGCTCGCTTTGGTGCGCCAGCGTCGAGGATTGGCAGCCGTGATCGTCGCCCGCGAGCGCAAGCACGCCGCCATGCCGTGACGATCCCGCCGAATTGGCGTGCTTCAAGGCATCGACCGAGCGGTCGACGCCGGGTCCCTTGCCGTACCAGATGCCAAAGACGCCATCGACCTTGGCGCCGGGAAACAGCCCGACCTGCTGGCTGCCCCACACCGCCGTGGCCGCGAGATCTTCGTTCAGGCCGGGGACGAACGCGACGTCGTGGGCTTGCAGGAACGATTTGGCCCGCCACAGCGCGTGGTCGTACATGCCGAGCGGCGAGCCGCGGTAGCCCGAGATGAAGCCCGCGGTATTGAGGTTTTGCAGCCGATCGCGCTCGCGCTGCAACAGCGGCAATCGCACCAGGGCCTGAATTCCGGAGAGATAGATTCGCTTGGCGTCGAGGCGGTATTTATCGTCCAGCCCAACCTGCATCAGCGTCATCTTGCGTGCTCCGTTCGATGCGGTGGATCAGTGAAGAGGATGTGCCGCCAATGTCAATGCGCGCGCCGAACGCGCCGCTCAACGAATAAGCAAATGCTCGTCACGAAACCTGCGCACAGAGAATAAGCAGACGCGCCTTCAAAATACAACCGGCTGAAAACATGGGAGATTTGCGAGCGCGACAACGCACGACCGCGTTGTACACAATGGCATGGCGCTTGCTTAACTGACCTTTGAGAGTTCTTGCGCCGAGGGGGGCGTGTGGTGATGGCGAACTCAAGAAAGTCGCTTGTGGGCACGGTCGCCGCGGAGCCCGAGCCGATCGATCTGGATTGGTCGTCGACCGCGCTTGTGATCATCGACATGCAGCGCGATTTCATGGAGCCCGGCGGCTTCGGCGAGACACTCGGCAACGACGTCTCCCGGTTGGCGCGCGCGGTGAAGCCGATCGCCGCGGTTCTGAGCGCGGCGCGCGCGATGGGGATGCTGGTCGTTCACACCCGTGAAGGCCATTTGCCCGATCTGTCCGACGCGCCACCGGCGAAGGTCGAGCGCGGTGCGCCATCCTTGCGCATCGGCGATCCCGGCCCGATGGGGCGGATCCTGATCCGTGGCGAAGCCGGCCATGACATTATTCCCGCGCTCTATCCGCTCGACAGCGAGATCGTGATCGACAAGCCCGGCAAGGGCGCGTTCTACGCCACCGAGTTGAGCGACGTCCTGCAGAAATACGGCATCGAGAATTTGCTGGTCTGCGGCGTGACCACCGAGGTCTGCGTCAACACCACCGTGCGCGAAGCCAATGACCGCGGCTATCGCTGCGTCGTGCTTTCAGACGGCTGCGCCTCCTATTTTCCTGAATTCCACGAGATGGGCCTGAAAATGATCAAGGCCCAGGGCGGCATCTTCGGCTGGGTCTCGGACTCGGCCGCGGTTCTCAAGGCAATGGCATCGGAGACATCACATACGTTGGCAGCGGGAGCATCACGATGAGCACAAGCGGGACGGGGACTGCAGGTCAAACAGGTTTCAAACCGGTATTATGGACGCCAGGCGACTGGAACGCCTTCTTTGGATTTGGCACTAATATCCTCGTCAACATGCTGGTGCTGACCGGGCTTCTTCGCTTCGTGCTGAAGATGCCAGATTCACTGGTGTTCGGCCGTATCCTCCCCGCCCTCGGCCTGATGATGTGCCTATCGACCTTCTATTATGCGTGGCTCGCCTATCGGCTGGCGCAGAAAACCGGCCGCAGCGATGTTTGCGCGCTGCCCTCGGGTGTCAGCGTGCCGCATATGTTCATCGTCACCTTCGTGATCATGCTGCCAATCACGATCAAGACCGGCGATCCGATGAAGGGCTGGTCCGCAGGGCTGGTCTGGGTGTTCTTCCAGAGCTTTATCCTGATGATCGGCGGCTTTGTCGCGCCGTATATCCGCAAGATCACGCCGCGCGCCGCGCTGCTTGGCACGCTCGCCGGTGTGTCCGTGACCTTCATCTCGATGCGCCCGGCGCTCGAGATGTACATGACGCCGCAGATTGGGCTGGTCTGTTTTGCCATCATCCTGGTGAGCTGGTTTGGCGGCGTGAAATATCCGAAGGGCATTCCAGCGGGGCTTATCGCGATCGCGGTCGGCATGATCATTGCGTGGGGCTCGAACATCTTCGGCCTTGGGCTCGGCGGTTTGAGCGTCAAGGGCGTTGGTGACGCCTTTGCGAGCTTCGGCTTCTCGGTGCCGATCCCGGCGGTCGGCCACGTCTTCTCCGGTTTCGAATTCCTCGGCGTCATCCTGGTGACCGCGGTGCCCTTTGGCATCTACGATCTCGTCGAAGCCATGGACAACGTCGAAAGCGCGGAAGCGGCCGGCGACGAATATCCGACCACGCGCGTGCTCACCGCCGACGGTGTCGTCAGCCTGATCGGCTGCCTGATGGGCAACCCCTTCATCAACGCGGTTTATATCGGCCATCCCGGATGGAAGGCGATGGGCGGACGGATCGGCTATTCGGCCGCGACCGGCGTCATGGTGGTGCTGTTGTCCTGGTTCGGCATCATCTCGGTGCTGCTGGCGCTGGTACCGGTGGTCGCGATCTCGCCGATCCTGCTCTATATCGGCATGCTGATCGGCGCACAGGCCTTCCAGACTACGCCGGTCAAGCACGCGCCCGCCATCGTGCTGGCGTTGACACCGCACCTAGCGGCCTGGGCCAAGCTGCAGATCGACACCATGCTCGGATCGACCATTAATGCGGCCCAAGCTGTCGGCGGTCTCGCCGCGGACAAAGTGGTGGCGGTCAAGACCGCGGCGATCGCCGCGCTGCCGCAGCAAGGCGTGCTCTATCACGGTCTGGAAGTGATGGGCGGCGGCTCGATCCTTGCCGGCCTCGTGCTGGGTGCGATCGGCGTGTTCGTGATCGAGCGGGATTTCGCCAAGGCTGGGGCGTTCGCGCTAGCAGGCGCGGTGCTCACTTACTTCGGCTTCATGCATGGCGAGGCGGTAGGCGTCGGCGGCGGATTGGGTGTGACGCCCGCGGTCGCGCTGGCCTATGCCGTCGTGGCGGGCGGATTGTTCGCGCTGAGCAAGGTTGGTTCAACCGAGCATTACGTATCGCATCCGGAGATGGTGGCAGCGCCTGCCGAATAATCGGCATCAGTGGAGACAGTCACAAGGAAGTGAGAAAGGCGAAAGGCCTATCTCACTTCCACGTTTGCCTGATCGGCCACTTGCTTCCAGAGCGCCATATCCTGCTTGATGAAGCCGACAAAGGCCTCCGGCGAACTGCCCACGATCTGCATCGCCTGCTTTTCCAGTAAACTTCTGGTTTCCGGCTCCTTCAGCGCCTTGACGATCTCGGCGTTGAGCCTGTCGATGATGGCAGGCGGTGTGTGGGCCGGCGCCAGAATCCCATGCCAGGCGATGGCGTCAAAGCCGCCATAGCCACTCTCCGAAATCGTCGGCACCTCGGGCGCGACCGGCGAGCGGTCCTTGCTGGTGACCGCCAGCGCCAGCAGGGTGCCGGCATTGATGTGGGGCAGCGCCGAGACCGGATCGGCGAACACGACCTGTACCTGGCCCGCGATCAGATCGGTCACTGCAAGCGCGGTGCCGCGATAGGGAATATGCGTCATCCTGATCCCGGCCTTGCTGTCGAACAGCTCGGTGAGGAGATGATTGGCGGCGCCGATACCCGTCGTGCCGTAGTTCAATTCGCCGGGCTTGCTTTTGGCGAGCGCTACGAACTCCTGCACGGTTTTGACGCCAAGCTTCGGATTGACCACCATGATGTAAGGGTAGGAGGTGGTCATCGTAACAGGCGCGAAATCCTTCAGCGGGTCGTAGGGCAGCTTCTTGTAGACCGCAGGATTGATCGAGATCGGTCCGGACTGGCCGAGCAGCAGCGTGTAGCCGTCGGGCTCGGATTTGTTGACGAGGTCGGTGCCGATGATCGAACCGGCGCCGCCGCGGTTCTCGATCACGATCGTTTGCCCGATCGTCTCGCCGACCCGTTTGGCAATGATGCGCGCGACCGAGTCGGCGCCGCCGCCGGCGGCGTAGGGCACGATCAGCCGAATCGGGTGCGAGGGATATTCGTCGGCGTCCGCGGCGAACGCCGTTGCCAATGTGGCCGTCGTCAACGCAAGGGCGAGCGCAACGCGCCTCGAATGTGTTCGCACGGCCTCAGCCTCCCGGATCGTTTTCCGTACACCCGCATCTCGGGGGCGGATCGTTGTTTCGCGGCCGGCAGCATAGTGCACAATTTCGCACCCGGTCTACCGGCGGCGCGGTTGTGCTTTGGCGTTGATCGGTCGATGCTCCCGGCCGCGTCTTCAAGAGGGCAAGCATGTCGGACAAGCCAGGCGTTACGCAAAAACTTGCGCGCTTCGTTGTCGTGACGCGATGGGAAAACATCCCATCGGCCGTCGCGCATCAGGCCAAACGCTCGCTGATGAATTTCTTTGCGGTAGCACTCGCCGGCTGCCGCACTGCGCCCGTCGAAATGGCGCTGGGCTCGCTTAAGGAATTTTCGGATCGGAAGCAGGCAACCGTGATCGGACGCAGCGAGCGCCTCGATGCGCTCTCCGCAGCATTCCTCAATGCAGCGGGCGCCAACGTCCACGACTTCTGCGATACCCATGTGCGGACGGTGATCCATCCGACCGCGCCGGTGGCGCCGGCACTGCTCGCGCTCGCCGAGTTGCGACAGGTGAGCGGGCCCGAGCTGTTGCTCGCCTTCATCCTCGGCAACGAAGTGCAGGCGCGCATTGGTCTTGCGATCTCGCCCAGCCATTATAACCGGGGCTGGCACATCACCTCGACCTGCGGCGTGTTCGGCGCCGCGGCCGGGAGCGGGAAGCTGCTTGGGCTCGACGAGCGGCAGATGGTGTGGGCGCTTGGCGCTGCCGCCACGCAATCGTCCGGCCTCTGCGAGGCCCTCGGCACGCCGGCAAAGAGCCTCAGCGTCGGCAACTCCGCGCGCAACGGCCTGTGGTCGGCGCTGCTGGCGAACCAGGGCTTCAACGGCCCGCCGGAGCCGTTGACAGGCGTACAGGGATTCTACCATGCCTTGAATGAGACTCCCGATTTGGCTGTCGTCACGGATGGGCTTGGCGAGAGCTGGGAGATCATGGCGACGTCATATAAGCCCTATCCGTGCGGCTTCGTGATCCATCCGGTGCTCGACTGCGTGCTGGATTGGCGGCGCGATCACCCCACCGCCGAAGTCACGCGCGTCGTGGTGCGCGGCAATCCGTTGCTGAGCCTGCGCACGGATCGTCCTCATGTTTCGACCGGGCGTGAATCCCAAGTGAGCGTGCAGCATGCGGTCGCGGCCGCGCTCACCAGCGGCAAGGCCGGTCTCGACCAGTTCACCGACGCCTGCGTGCGCGATCCGAAGGTGCGGGCGTTGCGAGGCAAGGTCGAGGTTATCAGCGATGACGCGTTCTCCACGATCGCGGCAGCGGTCGACATCACGACTGCCGACGGCACCATCCACAAATTGTCGCAAACGGCGGCGCGCGGCAGTGACGTCAATCCTATGGATGATGCCGGTCTGGAGGATAAGCTGAAGACGGCCGCAGCCGACTGGGAGGCGGGCTACGATGCGGCGCCGCTGATCGATGCGATCTGGGCGCTCGAGGAAGGTGCCGACGTTTCCAAGCTGGCGTCGCTGACGGTGCCGCGATAGCTCACGGCCGCAACGCCGGCGCCTCAACCGGCACTACCGCAGCGCGGCATACGCTCCCTTACGCGCGACTTTCTGCTACCTTCCCGGACGGAACCCGATCCCCTAGGCTTCGATTGATGGGCGGCCGCACCAACAAGACGGGCGTCACAGGTGAGGGGAACGCGCGTTTTGAACCACCAGCCAGGCGGGCGTATCGAAGCCGCGCAGAGCGGCGCTGAGGGCCGGCGCCGGGGCATGATGGCACGCCTCTGGGTCGCGGCGCTGCTCGCGATCCTGGGCTTTCTGGTCATCTATCCCGTCCTCACTTTGCTGCTCGGCGCGCTGACCGACACCAACCCGGTGATCGAAGGCTTGAGCCTGAGCCATCTGTCGATCGCCAATTTCCTGATCGTCTTGCAAAATCCGAACGTCGCCGAGGCGCTGTTCAATACGCTTGTTGCCTGCAGCGGCGGCACCCTGATCGCGGTCGCGATCGGGCTGTTGTTTTCCTGGATCGTCGTGCGGACCAACACGCCGTTCAAGGGCTTCATCGCCGCGGCCAGCATCCTGCCGTTATTCGCGCCGCCGCTGGTCGCGGGCGTCGCCTGGTCGATCCTGGGCTCGCCGAAGACCGGGCTGCTCAACACCCTGTTCAAATGGTCCGGCCTCGACTGGCATGTCGATTTTTATTCGATGTTGGGGCTGGTGTTCGTATTCGGCATTTATTACGCGCCCTATGTCTACATGTTCACGGCGTCCGCCCTGCGCAACATGGATCCGAGCCTGGAAGAGGCCGCGGAGATTTCCGGCGCCAGCGCGTTTTCGACGCTGTTCACCGTGACGTTTCCACTGATCATGCCGGCGATCGTCTCCGGCATGCTGCTGTCCTTTATCGTCATGCTCGGCATCTATGGCGTGCCGGCGGTATTGGGCGCGCCAAGCAATATCAACGTGCTGACCACCTATATCTTCAAGCTCACCAACTGGTCGCCGCCGCTCTACAACACCGCGGCCGCGGTCGCGATCATCCTGATGGTGGTCACGGGTTTGCTGGTGTTGCTGCAACAGAAGGTGCTGAG
>Ga0209153_1000046_pt1 | contig 59137 bp, 58 predicted proteins | sample GraSoiAngelo_120_FD_185877 | JGI IMG/M metagenome (GOLD analysis project Ga0209153, IMG submission 185877) | Grasslands soil microbial communities from the Angelo Coastal Reserve, California, USA - 14_0919_09_20cm (SPAdes) (version 2) | ecosystem: Environmental > Terrestrial > Soil > Grasslands ... | reverse complement strand
GACCGGGAGATCCCGAAAGAAGAGCGGCGCAAGCTCGGCCTGTTCTGCAATGTGCGCGAAAGTGCGGTGATCGAGGCGCGCGACGTCGACAACATCTACGCCGTCCCCGAGGCCTATCATGCGGCAGGGCTTGACGACGAGGTGCTGGCGGCGTTCGGGATCGTGCCCAAGATTCCACCGGCGCTGCAGAGCTGGCACGTCATCAACGAGCGGGTGCGCAATCCCGAGGGCGACGTCACCATCGCCATCGTCGGCAAATATACCGGCATGAAGGATGCGTACAAGTCGCTGATCGAGGCGCTTTCGCACGGCGGCATCGCCAACAAGGTGAAGGTCAATCTCGACTGGATCGAAAGCGAAGTGTTCGAGAACGAGGATCCAGCGCCATTCCTCGAGCACGTCAACGGCATCCTGGTGCCCGGCGGATTCGGCCAGCGCGGCGCCGAGGGCAAGATCCGCGCGGCGCAGTTCGCGAGAGAGCGCGACGTGCCGTATTTCGGCATCTGCTTCGGCATGCAAATGGCCGTGATCGAGGCCGCGCGCAATCTCGTCGGCATCGAGGAGGCGAACTCCACCGAGTTCGGCCCGACGCGCGAGCCCTTGGTGGGCCTGATGACGGAATGGCTGCGCGGCAACGAACTCGAGAAGCGTTCCAAGAGCGGCGATCTCGGCGGCACCATGCGGCTGGGGGCTTACCCCGCGACGCTCAAGCGCGGCAGTCGGGTCTCGGAAGTCTATGGCGGCGCCATCGAGATTTCCGAGCGCCACCGTCACCGCTACGAGGTCAATACCGCGTACAAGGACCGGCTGGAGCAGCACGGCCTTAAGTTCTCAGGGCTGTCGCCTGATGGTGTGTTGCCGGAAATCGTCGAATACGCAGAGCATCCCTGGTTCATCGGCGTGCAATTCCATCCCGAACTGAAATCACGGCCGTTTGAGCCCCATCCACTATTTGCGTCCTTCATCCAGGCGGCGATGGTGCAGTCGCGGCTGGTGTGATGCGGGCCACATCGCCTTTGACGAACACGTGAATTGTTGCGACAAAACGCTCCCGCTACCGCAAGAACAATAAACCAGGGAGTTGAATTCATGATCTACGAAACCCGCATCTATCGTTGCCTGCCGGGCCGCCTGCCGGCGCTGTTGAAGCGCTTTGAAACGATCACGCTCAAAATCTGGGAAAAGCACGGCATCAGGCAGGCCGGTTTCTTCACCACGCTGGTTGGCGAATCCAATCAGGAATTGACCTATATGCTCGCCTGGGAGTCGCTTGCGGAGCGCGACAAGAAATGGACCGCGTTCCAGAGCGACCCCGAATGGATCGCGGCACGCGCCAAGACCGAGGAGGACGGACAGATCGTCGGCAACATCGTCAACCAGTTGCTGGTGCCGACCGCGTTCTCGGCGGTGAAGTGAGTGATAGCTGCGCGGGGTTGACCTGATGCCCCACGGTCTCGATCATATCGTGCATGCCGTCCGCGATCTCGACGCGGCCGGCGAATTCTATTCGAGCGCCGGCTTCACCGTCGGCGGGCGCAACCGCCATCCATGGGGCACCCACAACCGCATTGTGCAGTTGAAGAATTGCTACATCGAACTCCTCGAGGTCGCCGAACCCCAAGAGATTCCGCCGCACGGCGAGCACTCGTTCTCGTTCGGCGCGTTTAATCGCGATTTCCTCCTCGCGCGGCAGGGTCTTTCGATGCTGATCCTCAACAGCACCAACGCCGGCGAAGACGCCCGCTCGTTCAAGGCGTCAAAAATATCCGATTTCGAATTGTTCAATTTCGTGCGCGAGGGGAAAAAGCCCGACGGAACAATTGTGAAGCTGGCCTTTTCGCTGGCGTTTGCCAGTGACGTCAAATCGCCGCGTGTGCGCTTTGGGACGTGCCAGCATTACTATCCCGAGAATTTCTGGAATCCTGCGCTTCAGGCCCATGCCAATGGCGCAATGGCGGTGCGCGGGGCCGTGCTGGTCGCCGACAATCCAACCGACCATCACATCTTTCTGAAGGCCTTTACCGGCATCAGCGACCTGCATTCGAGCTCGATCGGCATCACCGCACGCACCGAGAACGGCGACATCGAGATCATGGAGGAGGTGTCATATCGGGATCAGTTCGGCGTCCCGGTCGAGGTGAACGGCGAGGGGATGACGCTGAACGCGCTCCGTTTCGAGGTGGCCGATATCGCACCGCTGGAAGCCTCGCTCCGGCAGGGCGGAATTGCTGCGCGCCGCCGCGTCGGACGGCTGATCGTGCCGCCGGATTTGGCCTTTGGCGCAACCCTGATATTCGAAAGCGCTAAATAGCTTGATCCGTTGCCCCCGATCCGTATGGTCGCGCCGAAACTAAGGACTGCATGCTTGAGCGCCAATATTTCAGCAGCGCCGGTGGTCGCCGTCGGGCCGGTCAAATTCGGCAATGATTTGCCGATTTCGATTATCGCCGGCCCCTGCCAGCTCGAAAGCCGGACGCACGCCCTGGAAGTCGCTTCCGCGCTGAAGGAGATCGCGAGCCGGCTCAGAATCGGGCTCGTCTACAAGACCTCGTTCGACAAGGCCAACCGCACCAGCGCTTCGGCTGCGCGCGGTCTTGGTCTGAAACAGTCGCTGCCGATCTTTGCCGAGATCCGGTCCTCGCTCGGCCTGCCGGTGTTGACCGACGTCCACGAGGCCTCGCAATGCGCCGAGGTCGCGCAGGCCGTTGACGTGTTGCAGATTCCCGCCTTCCTGTGCCGGCAGACCGATCTGCTGTTGGCTGCGGCGGCAACCGGCAAGGTCGTCAATGTCAAGAAGGGACAATTTTTGGCGCCGTGGGACATGGCCAACGTCGTCGCCAAGATCACGGGCTGCAACGCGCAAGTGCTCGTCACCGAGCGTGGCGCATCGTTTGGCTACAACACGCTGGTGTCGGATATGCGCGCGCTGCCGATCCTGGCGCGCACTACCGGCGCGCCGGTAATCTTCGACGCCACGCATTCCGTGCAGCAGCCCGGCGGCAAAGGCACCTCTTCCGGCGGCGAGCGTGAGTTCGTTCCCGTCCTGGCGCGCGCGGCGGTCGCCGTCGGCGTTGCCGGCGTGTTCATCGAGACCCATCCCGATCCCGATCATGCGCCATCCGACGGTCCCAACATGGTGCCGCTGCGCGAATTCGAGGGATTGTTGAAGAAGCTGATGGCATTCGACGTGCTCGCCAAAAATTCCACCGACAAGTAGCGGGCTGATGCCACAAATAGCGCTTCGGCCGCACGACCAGCGCTTGCCGCCGGTGCTCAACATCATTGCGCTCACGACATTTGCGGCCAACCTTTCGGTGCGCGCACTCGATCCCGTGCTGCCGCATGTCGCCGACGAATTCGGCGTCAGCATCGCGACCGCCGCCGGTTTCGCGGCCGTGTTCGCCTTCACCTTCGCGATCGTGCAGCCGCTGGTGGGCGCTGCGGCCGATCTCTTCGGCAAGGCACGGCTGATGATCTTCTGCCTGGCGCTGCTTGGGCTTGCCAACATCCTCGGCGCAATCTCGACCTCGTTTCCGCTGTTGTTCGCAACGCGCATTTTGGCGGGCATCGGCTCCGGCGGAGTGTTTCCGGTTTCGCTCGGCCTCACTAGCGATCTCGTCGGCGCGGAAAAGCGCCAAGTCGCGATCGGCCGCACGCTGGCCGGCTCCATGACCGGCAATCTGCTCGGCGCATCCGCCTCGGGCCTGATCGGCGACTTTCTTGGTTGGCGTGGTGTGCTCGCGGTGCTCGGCGCGCTCGTGATTGCCGCGTCGCTGGCGGTCGCCGCCGGGTTTCGCGGCGCCGATTTGAAGCATCCGCCGCGCACCAACCTCAGCGCGCTCAGGCATGGCTATCGCACCATCTTCAACAACCCGAATGCGCGCGTCTGCTATTCGGCGGTGTTCGTGGAAGGCTGCTGCGTGCTCGGATTGTTTCCGTTCATCGCCGCATTCCTGTTTGACCTCGGCGAAAAATCGCTGTCGATCGCGGGCATCGTGATCGCAGGCTTTGCGGTTGGCGGATTGTTTTACACGCTGACCGTGTCGCGGTTCCTGCCGCGGCTTGGCGTCAAGGGCATGATGATATCAGGCGCGACATTGGTGGGGTTACAGCTCATCGCCACCGCGTTGGGCCCCGGCTGGAAGATCCAGGGCCTCAGCCTGCTCTTGATGGGCTGGGGTTTTTACATGATCCATGGCTGTCTGCAGGTATTTGCCAGCGAACTCTCGGTCGAAGCCCGCGCCACCGGGCTGTCGCTGCACTCGTTCTTCTTTTTCATGGGCCAGACCATCGGGCCGGTCGCCTATGGGCTCGGCCTCGGGCACGCCGGCAAGGTGCCGACCTTGCTTAGCGCGGCGGTCGTGATGATCGCATTGGGGTTTGTCTGCGCGCGCCTCTTGCGGCAGCGGGCGCCGGCAGACGCGGCCGCAAGACCCAGCGTAAAAACCTAGTTCTTTATTTTGACGCGTTTTCTTCACGCATTGCCGCGTGATGCTGACGATCGCTCGCGCCTGTTCGAAGCGAGAGGCTCGTGATCGACAATCCACATCTTCGGCATCCTGTAACAGAACTGACACGCACTCGAAGCACATCTGACATGTGCTGCGCATAACTTCCGTTTTCTCGCCAAACGACACCAAAGCATCTCAAAAAGCATCTCAATTTTTGGACAGGGGGCGTCATGCTCAAGCAAACGACGAAACGTCTACGCGATCGGACGGTCATCACCGCGGCAATTTTGTCACTGATGGCACCTAACGCTTACGCGGCTGACCCCATCGGTGGCGCCCACGGCGGCGACAACAAGACCAAAAGCCCGATCAAGCACGTCATCGTCATCATGGGCGAAAACCGGACTTTCGATCATGTGTTCGCGACCTACGAGCCGCGCGAGGGCGAGCATGTCGACAACCTGCTGTCCAAGGGAATCATCAAGGAAGACGGCTCGCCCGGCCCGAATTACGCCAAGGCGACGCAGTTCTCGACGACGGTCAACAATTTCTATTCGATCAACCCCACACCAAAAATCCCCTACAACACCACGACCAACAAGCTGCAGGCGCCGGGAACTTCTTACGCACCGCAGACCTGCTACACCACGGTCGAAGCGGCCGCTCTCAACGGTCCGGGATGCCTCACGACGCTCTCGGAAGCCGCCCGGGGTGATTACGGCCTGAGCAAGCACGATCTGCCGCTGCTGACGACCGGCGCGACCGGCGTGCCGGGAGGTTCGCCCGATACCCGCATCCTCGACTTCGCCAACCTGCCGAACGGCCCCTATCCGCTGGTGACGCTGCCGCAAGGAGAGGACGAAACCTCGAGCCTCTACAAGACCTACGGCGGCAGCCCGGTGCATCGCTTCTATCAGATGTGGCAGGAGCTCGATTGCGACGTCGCAAAAGCCACCAACCGCAATCCGAGTGGCTGTCAGGCCGACTTGTTCCCCTTTGTTGAGATGACGGTGTCCTCCGGCAGCAATGGCAATCCGACCCCGCATCCGCTCGCGGAAGGCGATATCGCGCTCGGGTTTTACAACGTCGCCAAGGGCGATGCGCCGTACCTGACGAAGCTCGCCCGCGAATACACCCTCAACGACAACTACCATCAGCCGGTGATGGGCGGAACCTTCGCCAACCAGATGATGTTCGGCTATGCCGACGCGCTGTACTACGCCGACCAGAACGGCGATCCAGCGACCCCCAACCATGTTCTGGTTCCCGGTTCGAACCCGCCGGTTTACGTGAACCAGATCGAAAACCCCAACCCGGCGCCGGGTACCAACAATTGGTACACCAACGACGGATATGGCAGCAGCAATTTCAGCTTCGGACTCGACGGCGGCAGCTATACCAATTGCTCCGATCCCACCCAGCCGGGCGTCACCCCGATCGTCACCTATCTTAACGCGATCCACGTCTCGCCGAACTGCGCGCCGAACGCCTACTATCTGCTCAACAATTATGTCCCAACTTACATCGGGAGCGGCGCCACCGATCCGATCAACAACGGCCCGTTCACGTTGCCGCCGGTCAAGAAGCAGAAGCACATCGGCGATACGCTCACCCAGGCCAGCGTGTCCTGGGCGTATTTCGGCGAGCGCTGGAACGACTTCAAGACCGCTCCCGGCGAGGGCGCGAACTTCGGATCGCTCGACCCGATCGCCTATCTCTACTGCAACATCTGCAATCCGTTCCTCTACTCCGCTTCGGTCATGACCAACAAGGCGCAGCGCGATGCGCATCTGAAGGATACGCTCGATCTCTATGACGCGATCGAGGACGGCACCCTGCCGGCGGTGTCGTGGGTCAAGCCGAGCACCTTCAACGACGGCCATCCGGCCTCGTCCAGGCTCGACCTGTTCGAAGCCTTCACCAGGAAGATCATCGACCAGGTGAAATCCAGGCCGGAGCTCTGGGAATCCACCGCGATACTCGTCACCACCGACGAGGGCGGCGGCTATTACGACTCCGGTTACGTGCAGCCGCTCGATTATTTCGGCGACGGAACCCGTATCCCGCTGATCGTCGTGTCGAAGTATTCGCAAGGCGGGCACGTCTCGCACGAATATTCCGATCATGCCTCGATCATCAAATTCATCGAACGCAACTGGGACCTGCCAAAACTCTCGGGCCGGAGCCGCGACAATTTGCCGAACCCGAAGACGTCGGATGACAACCCGTACGTTCCGCTGAACCGGCCGGCGCTCGGCGATCTCTTCGGTAATTTCCGATTCGCCGATCGCGATGGTGGCGATCACGACGGGCACGGCGATCACTGATGAGCCGAGGCCGTTTCCCGCCACGGGACCAGCCTCTCATCACCACACAAGTAGCAAGGCCGGATTTGCCTCCGGCCTTTATCGTGGAGTGACCCTTGAAGATTGCTGCGCCGCTGCGTGCCAATTTGCTGGCGATCCATGAGGCGCGACGTGCATTTGCAGGCGGAGATTTAATGACCGCCGAGCGGATTTGCGCGGAGCTGCTGGCGCGCGCGCCGGACGATGGCACCGCCTGGGCACTTTTGACCGAAACCGCGCTGCGGCGGGGCCGCATCGAGGCGGCCGTCGTCTGCGCCAATCGCGCGGTCGCTTTCATGCCAAAAGATCCAATCGCGCTCATCTTGCGCGCGAAATGCCTGTTTGTTTCCGGCGAGGCAAGTCAGGCGCTGGAAGCAGCTGACGCCGCCGCAAAGCTGATCGGCGCAGCCCCCGAAACGCTGGACGCGCTCGGGGCGATCTTCGGCCTGCTCGGATTACACGAAAGGGCAAAACAATACTTCCTGCGCGCGGTCGCCGCCCGTCCCGACGTGCCGCAGTATTTGTTCAATCTGGCGGCGACCGAGCGAATGATCGGCGCTCTGGAAGAGGCCGAAGCACATTGCAATGCTGCGATCGCACGCGACCGGAGTTACGGTCTTGCCCACTATTTGCGCTCGGACCTGCGCATCCAGACCGCCGATCGCAATCATATCGCGGAAATGGAAGCGCTGATCGGCGAGGGCAGGTTGGCGCCGCCGAGCGAGGTGATGCTGCGCTTTGCGCTGGCCAAGGAATACGAGGACCTCGACTTGCATGCACGCGCGTTCGATCATGTCGATGCCGGCTGCGAGCTGCAGCGCCGCTCACTGGCGTACGATCATCGGGCCGAGATCGCGGAGATCGACCGGATCACCCAGACCCATACGCGAGCCTGGATGGATGCCGCCCCCTCAGGTTGTTCGGCCGCTGCGCCGGTGTTCGTTGCCGGGCTGCCGCGCACTGGCACGACGCTGGTCGAGCGCATTATCGGCAGTCATCCCACGATGCGCTCGGCGGGGGAAACCAGCGCATTCGCAACCGAGATGCGCCGCGCCATGACGGACAAGGCAGGCGGAAGCAATCCGGCCGATATCGGCAAACGCTACATCGAACAGGTGACGGCGTTCCGCGTGTCGAAGGATGCTCGTTTTATCGACAAGACACTGCAAAACTACCTTTACTGCGGCTTGATTCACGCGGCGCTGCCGGCGGCGAAAATCATCTTGCTGCAGCGGCATCCGATGGACGCATGCTGGGCCATCTACAAGGCGCACTTTCAAGGCAAATTCGCGTTCTCCTATCATCAGATCGAGTTGGCGGAATACTATCTGGCGTATCGCCGGCTTTCGCGGCACTGGCGGATGACGCTGCCGCCCGGCGTGCTCATGGAAATAAATTACGAGGACATCGTCGCCGATCAATCGGCGGCAAGCCGACGTCTGATCGACTTCGTGGGACTTCCCTGGGACGATGAGGTGTTGCGATTTCACCAAAGCGCGGCGCCGTCTGCGACCGCGAGCGCCGTTCAGGTGCGGCGTCCGGTCTATTCGTCTTCGGTCGGCAAATGGCGGAATCATGCGGAACGGCTGGCGCCGCTGCGGGCGCGGCTGGCGCGCGAGATTCCCGAAGTGGAGTTGGCGTGAGGCCGTGGCAGCGCGAGCCCCTGCGTGCTCGTTGGCTTACCAGGCCCGCGTCTGTGCTCGTTTTCCCTTTCCCAAATGCTTGTGAGCGCCGACGCCGCGATCATCCCCGCCCGCGATAGGGCGCGACGGCCTGATCCGGAATCCAGAGGCCCTTCGGCAGTTTGCCGGTCTGCCAGAACACGTCGATCGGAATACCGCCGCGCGGGTACCAGTAGCCGCCGATGCGCAGCCATTTCGGCTTGATCTCATCCGCGATCCGCTTGCCGATCATGACCGTGCAGTCCTCGTGGAACGCGCCGTGGTTGCGAAAGCTCGCGACATAAAGTTTTAGCGATTTCGACTCCAGCAGCCACTGGCCCGGCGCATAGTCGATGACGAGATGCGCGAAATCCGGCTGCCCCGTGACCGGGCAGATCGAAGTGAATTCCGGCGCCGTGAACCGCACCAGATAATCCGTGTCGCTTTGCGGGTTGGGCACGCGATCGATCTGCGCCTCGTCGGGGGTCTTCGGCCATTCCACGGCGCGGCCGAGTTGCAGGGCGGACGATTTTGCCATTTTGTTGGGCTTCTTCGACATAGCGGTTTCTTAGCCAATCATGACGGCGTCGTCACCCGGCCTTTTCCGTCCCCATGCCTTGCTGTAGAAGCAGCGCGAACCGTTCAACCCCGCATTTTCCGTGGAGGCTCCCTATGACCGCCATCGTCGACATCATCGGCCGCGAAATCCTCGATAGCCGCGGCAATCCCACGGTCGAAGTCGATGTGGTGCTGGAGGACGGATCGCTGGGCCGCGCGGCGGTGCCGTCGGGTGCCTCCACCGGCGCGCATGAGGCGGTGGAATTGCGGGACGGCGACAGGGCACGCTATCTCGGCAAAGGCGTGCAAAAGGCGGTTGCGGCCGTCAACGGCGAGATTTTTGAGGCCCTGACCGAGATGGAAGTCGAACAACAGGTTCAGATCGACCAGGTCATGATCGGGCTCGACGGGACGCCGAACAAGAGCCGGCTGGGGGCCAACGCCATCCTCGGCGTGTCGCTTGCCTGCGCCAAGGCTGCCGCCCAATCCATCGACACGCCGCTCTACCGCTACGTCGGCGGGACCCCAGCGCGGACATTGCCGGTGCCGATGATGAACATCATCAATGGCGGCGTGCATGCCGACAACCCGATCGACTTCCAGGAATTCATGATTCTTCCGGTCGGTGCCAAGACTTTTGCCGACGCGCTGCGCTGCGGCTCGGAGATTTTCCATACTCTGCGCGCGGAATTGAAGAAGGCCGGCCACAACACCAATGTCGGCGACGAGGGCGGGTTTGCGCCGAACTTGCCGTCGGCGGATGCCGCGCTTGAATTCGTCACGAGCGCGATCGGCAAGGCCGGCTACAAGGCGGGCGGCGACGTCATGCTCGCGCTCGACTGCGCGGCGACCGAGTTCTTCAAGGACGGGAAATATGTCTATGGCGGCGAGAACAAGACCCGCTCGCGCTCGGAGCAGGCGAAATATCTCGCCGATCTGGCTTCGCGCTATCCGATCGTCTCGATCGAGGACGGCATGTCGGAAGACGACATGGACGGCTGGAAGGAATTGACTGATCTGATCGGCAACAAATGTCAGCTCGTCGGCGACGACCTCTTTGTCACCAATGTCGAGCGGCTTGCCGACGGCATCAAAAATGGCCGCGCCAATTCCATTCTGGTCAAGGTCAACCAGATCGGCACGCTGACCGAGACGCTCGCCGCGGTCGAGATGGCCTGCAAGGCCGGCTATACCGTCGTGATGTCGCATCGCTCCGGCGAAACCGAGGACTCCACCATCGCCGACCTCGCGGTCGCGACCAATTGCGGCCAGATCAAAACCGGCTCGCTGGCGCGCTCCGACCGCACCGCGAAGTACAATCAATTGCTGCGGATCGAGCAGGAGCTGGGCTCACAGGCGAAATATGCGGGCAAAGCGGCGCTGAAGGCGTTGACCTGAGTTCGCGCCAATATTTCAAGAAACAAACGGGAGGATTCCGATGAGTGACGCCAAGACCGGGCTTCAGTTGCGCTCGCTGATCAAGAAGAGCGGCGAGCTCGAGATATCGCTCATGAACGTTCCGATTCCCGAGCCGGCGGAAGACGAGATTGTCGTCCGGGTCGAGGCCAGCCCAATCAATCCGTCGGACCTTGGACTTTTGACCGGCGCTGCCGACCTGACGACGGCGAAAGCATCCGGCACGAAGGAATCTCCCGTCATCAGCGCGAAGGTCCCGGAAGCGGGGATGCGGGCGATGGCGGGACGGCTTGATGAATCCATGCCGGTCGGCAACGAAGGCGCCGGCGTCGTCGTCAAGACCGGATCATCGGACGCTGCCAAGGCGCTGATGGGCAAGATGGTCGCCATGATCGGCGGAGCGATGTACGCGCAGTACCGCTGCATCAAGGCGAGGGACGTGCTGGAGCTGCCATCAGGCACCACCGCCGCCGAAGGCGCGTCCTGCTTTGTCAATCCGCTGACGTCGCTCGGCATGACCGAGACCATGCGGCGCGAAGGCCACAAGGCGCTGGTGCACACCGCGGCGGCTTCCAATCTTGGCCAGATGCTCAACAAGATCTGCCTCAAGGACGGCATCGCTCTCGTTAATATTGTGCGGAGCCGAGAGCAGGCCGACATCCTGCGCAACATCGGCGCCAAACATATCGTCGATTCCACCGCGCCGACCTTCATGGACGATCTAATCGTGGCGCTAGCGGAAACCGGCGCGACGCTGGCCTTCGACGCCATCGGCGGCGGCAAGCTCGCCGGCCAGATTCTGACGTGCATGGAGACGGCGATCAACAAAACGGCAAAGGTCTATAGCCGGTACGGATCGAATGTGCACAAGCAGGTCTATATTTATGGCGGCCTCGACACACGTCCGACCGAACTCAATAGAGCGTTCGGCATGGCCTGGGGCATCGGCGGCTGGCTGTTATTCCCCTTCCTGATGAAAATCGGCCCGGCCGATGGCGCGAGGTTGCGTCAGCGGGTGATCGCCGAACTGAAGACCACCTTTGCCAGCCATTACACTAAAGTGGTGTCGCTGCAGGAAGCGCTCGCGCTTTCCAACATCGCCGTTTATGCCAAGCGCTCGACCGGCGAGAAGTTTCTGATCAACCCGAACAAGGCCGGATGACATCGGGCGCTTACCCCGTTACGTCTGCGCGAACGCAGCGTTTCCAAAATTGCACGATCAATGCACTTGCATGTTTCTAGCGGTGTGGCTTAAGTGACGCCTTCGGTCCCGCTTCGAGAAGGAAATTCCATGGCCTCCCCGTATTCCATCGTCACGATCGTCGGCAGCCTGCGCAAGGCGAGCTTTACGCTCAAGATCGCCAATGCGCTGGCGAAGCTTGCGCCGGCTTCGCTCAAGCTCGACGTCACGACGTTGCACGGCATTTCATTCTTCAATCAGGACCTCGAGGCCGCGCCGCCGGCCGACTGGCTGGCGTTTCGCGAGAAATTGCAGAAGTCGAGCGGCGTCCTGTTCGTCACGCCGGAATATAACCGTTCGATTCCCGGCGTGTTGAAGAACGCCATCGACGTCGGATCGCGGCCCTACGGCAAAAGCTCGTTCCTCGGCAAGCCGACCGGCATCGTCTCCAATTCACCGGGACCGCTCGGCGGCGTCAGCGCGGCCAAACATTTGCAGAATATCCTGCCGGGCATTTGCGGCCCGATCCTGGGGCAGCCGGAAATCTACCTGAACGCCGTCGGCGACGCGTTCGACGACCAGGGCAATCTCACCAAGGAACCGATGAAGAAGGTGCTGCAGCAATATATCGATGCGTTTGCCGCCTTCATCGAAAAGCAGGACAAATAAGGCAGCCCCTCGGCGTCCCGTCATCGCTGATCTCGGAACCTGGGCGCGCTAGGAGACGTCGCTGCCCTTGAAGCACCGACGTGTGTCCAGCGTTGCCGGTTTGCTGATGCCGCTTGCGGCATTCACTGCTATAACCTTGCCAAGTAAACGGGGCCGGCGCCTGCGCCGGTGGCGGGCTATAGCGAGCGGATATTGGGAAGGCGGGAGCCATGGACCAGACGACATTTCCGAACTTGAGCGATCGCGCGGCCAGCACCAAAGCGCTTATTGACTACATCGTTGGCTCGATCGATCAGGCCAAGGGGGCGGCCAAGCCGTTCTTTCACCTGGAATTCGAGCATTTTTTCCCTGAAAGCATCTATTCCCTGATGCTGCAGGCGATGCCCAGCGCCGCTGATTATCGTCCTATGCATGGCCGCAGCCGAAGCAACGACCTCGACGACGGCACGCACACCCGCGTGAAAATCGATCTGTTTCCGGAATATATCCGTCACCTTCCGCCCGGGAAGCTCGCCATCTGGCGCATTGTCGGTGCCGCCTTGTGCTCGGAGCCGGTGAAGAATGCGTTTCGGCGCAAGCTCGCGCCTGGCCTCGAAAAACGCTTCGGCAGCGAGTTTGCCTCGGTCGGCATGTACCCCATCCCGATCCTGACCCGCGATATTCCCGGCTACAGCATTGCGCCCCACACCGATACCCGCTGGAAGGGGATTACCGTTCAGCTCTATCTGCCGAGCGACGACGCCAACACCGATATCGGAACCATCTTCCATGACGTGCTGCCTGACGGCACCAAGCCCAAAGTCGCGCAGATGAAGTTTTCGCGCAATTCGGGCTATGCCTTTGCCGTTGGCACCGATACCTGGCATTCCGCGGACCGGGTGCATGACGGGGTCAAGACGCGCGACAGCATCCTGTTGACCTATTTCGTCGATGCCGGACCATTCAAGGTGTTGCGCAACCGCGGCAAGCGCTTCGGCAATTTCCTGCTCAACGAGATCCGCAACCGAACCTGACGACTGAATTCGGCCCCTGCGGCGATGCCGGTTCTGACATCACGGTTCGGCGATCGCGATGAGGGATCGCGTCGTTAACAGGGCGTTAACCCGGGGCTATGCATCTTCGCGGCCATGGTCACGCGTTCCCGCCTCAAATCGATCCTGACCGGGCTTGCCCTCTACACGATGGCGGCATTGCTGGTCGGCTATTTCGGCGTCAACGCCTATACTGGGAAGTACGGCTTGAACGCACGGCAGGAACTCGATCAGGAGATCATTGCGCTGACAAGTGAGCTCGCGCGGCTAAGGCGCGAGCGGGCGGAGAGCGAGCAGCGCGTATCGCTGTTGCGGTCCGATCGGGTCGACCCCGACATGCTGGACGAGCGCGCGCGCTATCAGCTCGACTATGCCAATCCGCACGATCTGGTCCGGATGAACAATCCGAACTGACCTTGCTGATCGGAGCACGGTCTTATCCGAAAGAGCCGGCGCCACCTTCCGCATCGTGCTCAAATTTCAAAAAGCCGCCACATCGATTTCAAAAATGTCGCGCCGCGTTGCACTGCGGTATGGCCGAAATTTTGGTGCCGCCACGCAATCCTTTCGTATGCGTTTGAGTTGGGATAGACAGGGCTTACCCATTCTCTCGTTTCCGGAAATTGTCATGGCCGTAGCCAAGAAAAGCGATGTGAAAGAAAAAGGTCAGGACAGGGGGAACGGCTCCCCTCCGGAATTCACCAAGGAGCAGGAACTGGTCGCATTGCGCGCCATGCTCTTGATCCGGCGGTTTGAGGAGAAGGCCGGCCAGCTCTACGGCATGGGCGCCATCGGCGGCTTTTGCCATCTCTATATCGGCCAGGAAGCCGTCGTCGTCGGCATGCAGATGGCCCTGAAAATGGGCGATCAGGTCATAACTGGATACCGCGATCACGGGCACATGCTGGGCACGGAAATGGACCCCAAGGGCGTCCTGGCTGAATTGACCGGACGTCATGGCGGCTATTCCAAGGGCAAGGGCGGCTCCATGCACATGTTCAGCAAGGAGAAGAATTTCTTCGGCGGCCACGGCATTGTCGGCGCCCAAGTGCCGCTTGGTACCGGCCTTGCCTTCGCCAATCGCTATCGCGGCAACGATTTTGTCAGCCTGACCTATTTCGGCGACGGTGCGGCGAACCAAGGCCAAGTCTACGAAAGCTTCAATATGGCGGAGCTGTGGAAGCTTCCGGTGATCTACGTCATCGAGAACAATCGCTACGCGATGGGCACGTCCGTAAGCCGTTCCTCAGCGCAAACCGACTTTTCCAAACGCGGCATTTCCTTCAACATTCCGGGCGAGCAGGTCGATGGGATGGACGTCCGTGCGGTGAAGGCCGCAGGCGACAAGGCGATCGCATGGTGCCGGGCCGGCAAGGGTCCCTATATTCTGGAAATGCAGACCTACCGCTACCGCGGCCATTCAATGTCGGACCCCGCGAAATATCGTACCCGCGAGGAAGTCGATAAGGTACGGCACGATCAGGACCCGATCGAGCAGGTCCGCAATCGGCTGCTGGCGGCCAAGATGGACGAGCAGGAGTTGAAGGCCATCGATGCCGAGGTACGCCAGATCGTCAATGCCGCAGCGGATTTCGCGCAACACGATGCCGAGCCCGATCCATCCGAACTCTATACCGATGTCTATCGTTGACGTTCGCAAAAGCACGCTCGCGGATCTGATCCGACGGCGGACACCGGTTTTGCGGACAGAACGCGCGTCGAACAAAGTGCAAGTGCCAAACCAAGCGCAGATCCAATTAAAGAGTGATTTCCGGAGCTGATATGCCCATTCAAGTCCTGATGCCTGCGCTTTCGCCCACCATGGAGAAAGGCAACCTTGCCAAGTGGCTGAAAAAGGAAGGCGAGACCATCAAGTCGGGCGATGTGATTGCCGAAATCGAGACCGACAAAGCGACGATGGAAGTCGAGGCAACCGATGAGGGCACGCTCGGCAAGATCCTGATTCCGGAAGGCACAGCCGACGTCGCCGTCAACACGCCGATCGCGACCATTCTGGCTGACGGCGAAAACGCCGCCGATCTCGGCAAGGCAACGGCGCCTGCGAAGCAGGAGAAAGCGGCCGAGTCTGCGCCGCCTGCCGAGGCCCGGGCGGAAACGCCCGCCCCAAAGCCTGGCCGAGAAGAAAAGCGCGCCCCTTCGGCCCCGAGAGCCGTGGCAGAGCCCGATCCCGAGGTGCCGGAAGGCACCGAGATGGTGACCATGACCATCCGCGAAGCGCTGCGCGATGCTATGGCGGAAGAGATGCGGCGCGACGGCGACGTCTTCATCATGGGCGAGGAAGTCGCGGAATACCAAGGCGCCTACAAGGTCACGCAGGGGCTATTGCAGGAATTCGGTGCCAGGCGCGTGATCGATACGCCGATCACCGAGCACGGCTTTGCCGGCGTCGGCATCGGTGCGGCGATGGCCGGGCTAAAGCCGATCGTCGAGTTCATGACGTTTAACTTCGCCATGCAGGCGATGGACCAGATCATCAACTCCGCGGCGAAGACACTGTACATGTCGGGCGGGCAAATGGGCTGCTCGATCGTATTCCGCGGGCCTAACGGTGCGGCCGCGCGCGTCGCCGCCCAGCATAGCCAGGATTACTCGGCCTGGTACTCACAGATTCCTGGCTTGAAGGTGATCGCACCGTTCTCGGCGGCCGACTACAAGGGCCTATTGAAGGCCGCGATCCGCGATCCCAATCCAGTGATCTTCCTTGAAAACGAGGTGTTGTACGGCCACACCGGCCCCGTGCCAAAACTCGATGATTACGTGATCCCGATCGGCAAGGCGCGGGTGGTGCGCTCGGGCGGTCACGTCACCATCGTCTCGTGGTCGAACGGCATGACCTATGCCCTGAAGGCGGCCGAGGAGCTCGCCAAGGAAGGCATCGAGGCCGAATTGATTGATCTGCGTACGCTGCGTCCGCTCGATACCGACACCGTCGTCGCGTCGGTCAAGAAGACCGGGCGAGCGGTGACTGTGGAGGAGGGCTGGCAGCAGAATGGTGTCGGCGCCGAGATCGCCGCGCGCATCATGGAACACGCCTTCGATTATCTGGATGCGCCCGTGTTGCGCGTCTCCGGCAAGGACGTGCCGATGCCCTATGCGGCGAACCTCGAAAAGCTCGCATTGCCCTCGGCGGCCGAGGTGGTCGAAGCCGCCAAAGCCGTTTGTTACAGGTAGATCATGGCCGGTCCCAAGGAGCAGCCCTTGCCTCCGGATGTCATCGGCCGTGATGATGCCACCGAGGTGTTGCGCGCCTTTGTCGTCGATAGCGGACTTTCCATCGCTTTCACCCGCGCGTTCGAGGAGCCGGATATGTGGGGTCTGCTGCTCGTCGATATCGCCCGCCATGCCGCGCGGGCCTATGCCCGCGAGGGCGGGTTTACCGAGGAGGAGGCGCTGACGCGCATCGTCGATATGTTCGAAGCGGAAATCGCCCGGCCGACCGACACGGGCGTCACCATGCCTCGCCGGCAGCAAGGTCACTGACCGTGGCAGTTGAACCCCATCATTTCGACTTTATGGCGGAAGCCATTCGCGAGGCCGAGACCAGCATCGCGCAAGGCGGCTTGCCGATCGGCGCCGTGCTGACCCGTGACAACAAGATTATTGCACGCGGCCACAATAACCGGGTGCAGGAGAAGAACGTCATCCTGCACGGCGAGATGTCCTGCCTGCGCAATGCCGGGCTGATCTCCTTTCATAATACCGTGATGTATACGACGCTATCGCCCTGCTCGATGTGTGCGGGCGCAATCGGGCTGTTCAAGCTTTCGCTTCTGGTGATTGGGGAGTCCGTGACGTTTCCGGGAAGCAAGGACATCCTGGATCAATTCGGCATTCCCTACATCGATCTTGCGGACGATCGCTCGATCGACATGATGAAGTCATGGCGGTCGAACCCCGCTAACGAGCGCCTGTGGCAGGGCGACATAGGCAATTGAGGTCAGTATGCCGATCAACATTCTGATGCCCGCGCTGTCGCCGACGATGGAAAAGGGCAACCTTGCCAAGTGGCTCAAGAAGGAGGGCGACAAGGTCAAGTCCGGCGACGTGATCGCCGAAATCGAGACCGACAAGGCGACCATGGAAGTCGAGGCGATCGACGAAGGCACCATCGCGAAGATTTTGGTGCCCGAAGGCACGCAGGACGTCGCCGTCAACGACGTGATCGCGGTGATGGCCGGCGACGGCGAAGATGTGAAGGCGGCCGGCGCAGGTGCGGCTGGCGCGAAACCCGCGCCGAAGCCTCAAGAAGCGGCGCCCCCCAAGGCTGCAGCGGCGCCTGCTCAAGCGCCTGCGCCAAAACCCGCGCCGGCGCCGGTAGCTGCGCCCGCGCCTCAGGCGGCATCGCCGGCGCCGCAAACCAACGGCCACGGCCGCATCTTCTCCTCGCCACTAGCCCGACGCCTGGCCAAGGAAGCCGGGATCGAGCTCGGGCGCATCGTCGGCTCAGGCCCGCATGGCCGTGTGATTGCGCGCGATGTGGAAGAGGCGAAGTCCGGCAAGGCGTTGAAAGCGCCGCCGGCTGCGCCCGGCGCGCCCTCGATGTCGGACAAGCAGATCCTCGCGCTGTTCGAACCGGGCTCTTATGAGGTCGTGCCGCATGACGGCATGCGGCGGACCATTGCCCAAAGGCTGACCGCGTCGGTGCAGACCGTACCGCATTACTATCTGACCATCGATTGCGATATCGGCAAGCTGCTCGCCGCCCGCGAGGAGATCAATGCGGCCGCACCAACCGACAAAGAGAAAAAGCCGCTCTACAAGCTTTCGGTCAACGATTTTGTCATCAAGGCGATGGCAATTGCCTTGCAGCGGATACCGAATTGCAATGTGAGCTGGACCGAAGGCGGCATGGTGAAACACAAGCATTCCGACATCGGCGTCGCCGTGGCGATGCCGGGCGGGTTGATTACGCCAATCATCCGCAAGGCGGAGACCAAATCGCTCTCGATGATCTCCGGCGAAATGAAGGATTTCGCGGCGCGCGCGCGGGCGCGCAAGCTCAAGCCGGAAGAATATCAGGGCGGCACCACCGCGGTCTCCAACCTCGGCATGTACGGCATCAAGGATTTCACCGCCGTGATCAATCCGCCGCACGCGACGATCCTTGCGGTCGGCACCAGCGAGGAGCGGCCGGTGGTGCACTCGGGCAAGATCGAGATCGCGCATATGATGAGCGTGACCTTGTCCTGCGATCATCGCGCGATCGACGGCGCGCTTGGCGCCGAACTGATCGGCGCATTCAAGATGCTGATCGAAAACCCGGTCATGATGATGGTGTGACAGGGAGCGTCGTCATTGCGAGCGCAGCGAAGCAATCCATCTCACACCACCGGCAGGCTGGATTGCTTCGTCGCTCCTGCGCAAAATTGCTTCGCAATTTTGTCGTGGGCTCCTCGCAATGACGGACGATAGGTAATCAGTCCGGTTGAGAACGAGCGCATAAGCATGGCCGACACATCCTTTGACATTATCATCATCGGCTCCGGGCCCGGCGGCTACGTCACCGCGATCCGCGCGGCGCAGCTCGGCTTCAAGACTGCGATCGTGGAAAAGTCCTATCTCGGCGGCATCTGTTTGAACTGGGGCTGCATTCCCACCAAGGCGCTGCTGCGCACGGCCGAAATTTTCCATTATATGCAGCACGCCAAGGACTATGGGCTCTCGGCCGAAAAAATCTCCTACGATCCCAAGGCTGTCGTGCAGCGCTCGCGCGGCGTATCAAAACGCCTCAACGATGGCGTCGGTTTTCTGATGAAGAAGAACAAGGTCACGGTGATCTGGGGCGAAGCCGCAATCGACGCGCCCGGCAAGATCACGGTGAAGAAGTCTTCGGTCGAGGCGCCAAAGGGCGCGGCGGGCGAGGGGACCTATCAGGCAAAACACATCATCCTTGCGACCGGCGCGCGGCCGCGGGTGCTGCCGGGACTGGAGCCCGATAACAAGCTGGTCTGGACCTATTTCGAGGCGATGATCCCGGACAAAATGCCGAAATCGCTGCTGGTGGTCGGCTCCGGCGCGATCGGCATCGAGTTCGCCTCGTTCTTCCACACCATGGGCTCGGACGTCACCGTCGTGGAGGTGCTGCCGCAGATCCTTCCCGTCGAGGATGCCGAGATCGCAGGCCTTGCCCGCAAGCGTTTTGAGAAGCAGGGCATCAAGATCCTTACCAGCACCAAGGTCACCAAGCTCGACAAGAAGGGCGACAGCGTCGTCGCCACCATCGACGATGGTAAGAAGGCGCAGAGCGTCGAGTTCGAGCGGGTGATTTCGGCGGTCGGCGTGGTCGGCAACATCGAAAATCTTGGGCTTGAGAAACTCGGCGTCAAGACGGATCGCGGCTGCGTCGTGATCGACGGCTACGGCAAGACCAACGTGCCCGGCATCTATGCCATCGGCGACGTTGCGGGGCCACCGATGCTGGCGCACAAGGCCGAGCACGAAGGCGTCGTGTGCGTCGAGGCCATCAAGGGCCTGCATCCGCATGCCACCGACAAGAACCTCATTCCCGGCTGCACCTATTGCAACCCGCAAGTCGCCTCCGTCGGCCTCACCGAGGCAATTGCGAAGCAGGGCGGCCGCGAGATCCGCGTCGGCCGTTTCCCGTTTGTCGGCAACGGCAAGGCGATCGCGCTCGGTGAAGATCAGGGACTGGTCAAGGTCGTGTTCGACAAGAAGACCGGCCAGCTGCTCGGCGCGCACATGATCGGCGCCGAAGTCACCGAACTGATCCAGGGTTATGTGGTTGCGATGAATCTCGAAACCACGGAAGAAGAGCTGATGCACACCATCTTCCCGCATCCGACGCTGTCGGAAATGATGAAGGAAGCCGTGCTCGATGCCTATGGCCGCGTGTTGAACATCTGACTCCTGGCGTCATTGCGAGCGAAGCGAAGCAATCCAGAAATACATCCGCGGAAACAGTCTGGATTGCTTCGTCGCTAACGCTCCTCGCAATGACGAGCAACAAGATGCCTTTGGCATGAGAGGAAAGAATCCATCCGTGAAAGACAACGACAATCTGACCACCGAACGTCCGACGTTCGTGACGCACCTCGAATGCGCGATGGAAGGCGATCGCTATCCCGCCGACCAGATCCACAACCTTTCCAAAGCCGGGAAACCGCTCCTGGTGCGCTACGACCTCGCTGGGGTGAAGAAGGCGCTGACAAAAGACACGCTCCGCCAGCGGCCGGCCGACCTGTGGCGCTATCGCGAGCTGCTGCCGGTGCGCAAATGCGCCGATATTGTCAGCCTCGGCGAAGTCACCACGCCGCTGGTTCGTCTGCCCAAGCTCGGCAAGAAACTCGGCGGCGGCGAGATCATCGTCAAAGACGAAGGCCGCCTGCCGACCGGCTCGTTCAAGGCGCGCGGCCTCGTGATGGCAGTTTCGATGGGCAAGGCGCTCGGCATCAGGCACATGGCGATGCCGACCAACGGCAATGCCGGCGCGGCGCTTGCGGCCTACGCGACCAATTGCGGCATCAAGACCACGATCTTCTGTCCCGCCGATACGCCGGAAGTGAATGTCAGCGAGATCGAATTGCAAGGCGCAACCGTCTATCGCGTCAACGGCCTGATCGACGATTGCGGCAAGATCGTCGGCGAGGGCAAGGTGAAGGCCGGCTGGTTCGACACCTCGACGCTCAAGGAGCCCTATCGCATCGAGGGCAAGAAGACGATGGGGCTGGAACTCGCCGAGCAGCTCGGCTGGGAAGTGCCCGATGTGATTTTCTATCCGACCGGCGGCGGCACCGGGCTGATCGGCATGTGGAAGGCGTTCGCTGAGCTGGAAGCAATCGGCTTTATCGGATCGAAGCGGCCGCGTATGGTAGCAGTGCAGGCTGCGGGTTGCGCGCCGATGGTGCGCGCGTTCGAGAACGGCAGTGAGCACGCGCCGCGCTGGGAAGATGCGCACACGATCGCGTCGGGCATCCGCGTGCCGCAGGCGATCGGGGATTTCCTTATCCTGCGGGCGGTGCGCGAGAGCAAAGGTTTCGCGATTGCGGTGACGGACGAGAAGATTTCTTCGGCGCTCAACGAAGTCGCGCGCGAGGAGGGCTTGCTGCTGTGCCCGGAGGGTGCTGCGACCTACGCCGCCTACAAGCAAAGCCTCGACGATAGTCGGATTACGAAAGACGATCGGGTGATGCTATTCAACTGTGCGACGGGCCTTAAATACCCGTTGCCGAAGGTCGACCGCACGCTCGATCGCCACAAGCCGATCGACTACGCGAAGCTTTGAATCGTCATTAGCAGCCGTCATTGCGAGCCAACGGGTCGCGCGAATGCGCGCCCGATGATAAACTGCGCGAAGCAATCCATGCCTCCACGAAAAAGAAAGAATGGATTGCTTCGTCGGTTCGCTCCTCGCAATGACGACCGGGAGGTGAAATGTGTAGGACAATTCTGGCCGCGGTCACCGCGCTGCTGACGCTTGGCGGCATCGCGTTCGCCGCCGACAAATTCCCCACCCACCCCATCACTATCGTGGTGCCGTTCTCCGCCGGTGGTCCGTCGGATGCGATGATGCGAATTCTCGCCGAGCGCATGAAGACGACGCTTGGCGAGACGATCCTGGTGGAGAACACCACAGGCGCCGGCGGCTCCATCGGCGTCGGCCGCGTCGTGCACTCGCCGCCCGACGGCTACACCGTGGGCTTCGGCCATCTCGGCACCCACGTCGCCAACGGCGCGATCTACAAGCTTGGCTACGACCTCGTCAACGATCTGGAGCCGGTAGTGCTGCTGCCGAGCAATCCCATGATCATCGTCAGCAAGAACGCTGTTCCGGCGAAATCGCTGCCGGAGTTGTTGGCATGGTTGAAGTCGCGGCCTCAGCCGGCCACCGCCGGCACCGCTGGTGCGGGCTCTGGCAGTCACGTCGCCGGCCTTGCTTTCGAAGCCGCGGCCGACATCACCCTGCAATATGTGCCGTACCGTGGCACCGGGCCCGCACTGAACGATCTTGTCGCGGGCCAGATCGATGTGATCGTCGATCAGCTCTCCAACTCCATCAACCAGGTGCGAGCGGGCACGATCCGCGCCTATGCCGTCACAGACAGCAAGCGCGTCGAGCAGGCGGCGGATATCCCGACCACCGATGAGGCGGGTCTTCCCGGATTTCACATGACACTGTGGTCCGGCCTGTGGGTGCCGAAGGGCACACCGCAGGAGATCGCGACAAAACTCAATGCCGCGGCGGTCGATGCCCTGAACGATCCAACTGTGCGCAAGCAGCTCGAAAATCTCGGCTTGCAGATGCCGCCGGCGGACAAACTGACGCCGCAGGCGCTGGGCGCCTGGCAGCAGGCCGAGATCGCCAAATGGTGGCCGATCATCAAGGCCGCCAACGTCAAGGTGGACTAGGCCCACGATAATGGGGTCGCACGCATCACGCCCCGTGAGCCCTTGTACTACCTGTCGGTTAAAAATGGTTGCCGTTGCGCCACGAATGTTGCGACGCCGCAACAGTTAACGAACATTTGTTGGCCGCCGCGGCCCGTTCTTGCTCGCGCCGCTTTTTTGCCACACCCCTCCATGAAATGATGTTTCGCAAGGCTTATGGCCACGGCGCTCGCGAAGGCGAAGGGAAATTCCAAATTTCCCTCATCCGACAAGAGATGACTGGGAAACAGGGTTGCGATGGACGCCAAGACCAATATCAAGCAAAGGCTTCCAAGCCGTCACGTGACGGAGGGTCCCGCGCGCGCGCCGCATCGGTCATATCTCTACGCCATGGGGTTGACCACCCAGCAGATTCATCAGCCCTTCGTGGGCGTTGTCTCCTGCTGGAACGAAGCCGCACCCTGCAATATCGCGCTGATGCGCCAGGCCCAGGCGGTCAAGAAGGGCGTCGCCTCAGCCGGCGGCACCCCACGCGAGTTCTGCACCATTACCGTCACCGACGGCATCGCCATGGGCCATGAAGGCATGCTCTCTTCGTTGCCGTCACGCGACTGCATCGCCGACTCGGTCGAATTGACTGTCCGCGGCCACGCCTACGACGCGCTCGTCGGGCTTGCCGGCTGCGACAAGTCTTTGCCGGGCATGATGATGGCAATGGTCCGGCTCAACGTGCCCTCGATCTTCATCTATGGCGGCTCGATCCTGCCCGGCAATTTCCGCGGCCAGCAGGTCACGGTGCAGGACATGTTTGAAGCCGTCGGCAAGCATTCGATCGGCGAGATGTCGGATGCCGATCTCGACGAAATCGAGCGCGTGGCGTGCCCGTCGGCCGGCGCGTGCGGCGCACAATTCACCGCCAACACGATGGCGACGGTATCGGAGGCGATCGGGCTCGCCTTGCCGTATTCGGCCGGCGCGCCGGCGCCTTACGAGATTCGCGATGCCTTCTGCATGACCGCGGGCGAGAAGGTGATGGAATTGATCGCGTCAAATATCCGGCCCCGCGACATCGTAACTCGCAAGGCGCTGGAAAACGCGGCCGCCGTGGTCGCAGCCTCCGGCGGCTCGACCAACGCTGGGTTGCATTTGCCCGCGATCGCCAATGAATGTGGCATCAAGTTTGACCTGTTCGACGTAGCCGAAATCTTCAAAAAGACCCCCTATGTCGCGGATTTGAAGCCGGGCGGCCGCTATGTCGCCAAAGACATGTTTGAAGCTGGCGGCATTCCGCTGCTGATGAAGACGCTGCTCGATAATGGCTACCTGCACGGCGATTGCTTGACCGTGACGGGCCGAACGATCGCCGAAAACCTCAAAAGCGTGAAATGGAATCCGCACCAGGATGTGGTGCGGCCCGCCGACAAGCCGATCACCGCCACCGGCGGCGTGGTCGGCTTGAAGGGGAATCTCGCGCCAGAGGGGGCGATCGTGAAAGTCGCGGGCATGTCGAATCTCAGGTTTTCCGGTCCAGCACGCTGCTTCGATCGCGAAGACGATGCATTCGAGGCGGTCCAGAACAAAACCTACAAAGAAGGCGAGGTCATCGTCATCCGCTATGAGGGACCGCGGGGTGGTCCCGGCATGCGGGAAATGCTCTCGACCACGGCTGCGCTGACCGGACAGGGCATGGGCGGCAAGATCGCACTGATCACCGACGGCCGGTTCTCCGGCGCCACCCGCGGCTTCTGCATCGGCCATGTTGGCCCCGAAGCCGCCGTTGGGGGCCCGATCGGGCTGCTCAGGGACGGGGATATCATCGAGATCGACGCCGTCGCCGGAACCCTTAACGTAAAATTGACCGACGCCGAACTGTCGGAACGCAGAACCAAATGGGCACCTCGCGAGACAAACCATACGTCGGGTGCGCTCTGGAAGTATGCCCAGCAGGTTGGGCCAGCATCGGCTGGGGCTGTGACCCATCCGGGGGGCGCGCGCGAGAGACAGTGTTATGCGGACATCTGAGCGTATCATTTTTGCGTTGATGCTGGGGTCAGCTCCGCTGGCTGGTCCCGCGCACGCCTTTGACGGCGCCCCGGTCAATCAGGATACGGCTATCCCGGTGATTTCCGCTCAGCCCGGAACCGCGGCCGCGCTCAAGAAGCAGGCTCCAGCGGCCGGCGTCCCGGATACTTCGCTGACCGCACTGCAATATGCCGCCGAGGGCGGCCATCCGATCGCACAGTGGAAATTGGGCCGGATGTATGCCGACGGCAACGGCGTCGCCCAGGACGACGTGCGCGCCTTCGAATATTTCAGCCGCATCGCCAGCGCGCATGCGGAGGACAGTCCCTCGGCGCCGCAATCGGCGATCGTCGCCAACGCCTTTGTCGCGCTCGGGCGCTATTACCTCAACGGCATTCCCAATTCGAAGATCAAGTCCGATCCGGATCGGGCGCGGGAGATGTTCTCCTATGCTGCCTCCTACTTCGGCAGCGCCGACGCCCAATACGATCTGGCGCGGCTCTATCTGAAGACCCCCGATGCGTCGCGGGACGATTTCACCTATGGCGCGCGCTGGCTCGGCCTTGCCGCGCAGAAGGGCCAACATCAGGCGCAGGCCTTGCTCGGCCAGATGCTGTTCAACGGCGACCGGCTGCCGCGGCAGGCCGCGCGCGGCCTGATGTGGCTGACGCTCGCGCGTGACGGCGCGAGTTCGGACGAAGTCTGGATCAAGGAAAGCTACAACCGGGCGTTTGCGAAAGCGTCGGACGATGACCGTGCCACGGCGCTGCAGATGCTCGAGCACTGGGTGCAGGGCCGGCGGGACTGATTCCGCTCGTCATTGCGAGGAGCGAAGCGACGAAGCAATCCATACCGCCGCACTCTCTGGATTGCTTCGCTTTGCTCGCAATGACGTCCGAACCACCGGCGTCTTACGCCGCTTCGAGATCGAGATCGGCCCACACCGGCACATGGTCCGACGGCTTTTCCCAGCCCCGGACGTAACTGTCGATCCCGACATTGATAAGCCGGTCTGAGGCCTGTGGCGACAGCAGCAGATGATCGATCCGCAAACCCCAGTTCTTCTGCCAGGCGCCGGCCTGATAATCCCAGAACGTGTACTGGCCGGGCGCCTCGTTGACCGCGCGCAGCGCGTCGGTGAGCCCGAGGCCCAATAGCGACTGGAAGCTTTCGCGGGTGGTTGAGCGGAACAGGGCGTCTTCGACCCACCCCGCCGGATTATGGACGTCCTCAGCCTTCGGAATGACGTTGAAATCGCCGGCCATGATCAGCGGCTCCTCCGTCTTGAGGCGCTCTTTCGAATACTCAAGAAGCCGCGACATCCAGTTGAGCTTGTAGGGGTATTTGTCTGAGCCAACCGGGTTGCCATTAGGCAGATAGAGGCAGGCGATTCGCAACACGCCTTTTTTCAGCGTGACTACGCCTTCCAGAAACCTGGCGTGGGCGTCTTCATCGTCGCCGGCGAGCCCCGATTTGGTCTCGTCGAACGGCAGCTTCGACAACAGCGCCACGCCGTTGAAGGTTTTCTGGCCGTGGGTGACGACGTTGTAGCCGAGCGCTTCGAACTCGAACCGCGGAAAGGCCTCGTCAGTGCACTTGGTCTCCTGCAGGCAGACGATGTCGGGCGAGCAATCCTTCAGCCAGGCCATAAGCGGCTCCAGCCGTTGGCGGATCGAATTGACGTTCCAGGTGGCGATGCGCATGCGAAGAGGTTCCGGCCGAAAGCCGCATAGATCAGGTTTTAGGTGCCAATTGTTAGACCGAAAAACTGGTGCCGCAACCGCACGACGCCGTCGCATTGGGATTGTGCACACGGAACGACGCGCCGATCAGGTCGTCGACGAAATCGACCTCGGATCCGGCCAGAAAGGGCACCGACGCGGGATCGACCAGCACCACGGCGGCGTCGCGCGCGATCACGAGATCATCGTCGGCCTGGGCGTGGTCGATGTCGAATTTGTATTGGAAGCCGGAGCAACCGCCGCCCTCGACGCTGATGCGCAGCTTGGCGCCATCACCCTCGCTTTTGAGGATTTCGCCGATGCGGCGGGCGGCCCGCTCGCTGATGGTGACGGCTGTGGTCATCGGTCTCTCCAAGGGCTGCGTCATATCCAATTCATTTGGTATCCCGCGCCCTCCATAGTTAAGTGCGTAAACACGCAGAATCAAACGGATAAGGACAGAAAATACCGTGTCGGTCGGAATGGCTGCCCCTCGCGCGATCTATGCCTGCGACCCCGACCACAGCCGGGGCCGACTGTTTGACGAGCCGCCGAGCAAGACCCGCAGCCCATTTCGCCGCGATTGCGACCGGGTGATCCATTCGACCGCCTTCCGCCGGCTCAAGCATAAAACCCAGGTCTTCGTGTTCCACGAGGGCGATCATTACCGCACCCGGCTGACCCATTCGCTCGAAGTGGCTCAAATTGCCCGCGCACTGGCGCGCCAGCTTGGCCTCGACGAGGATCTCACGGAGACGCTGGCGCTGGCCCATGACCTCGGTCATCCGCCGTTCGGGCACGCCGGGGAACGCGCGCTCGATGCCTGCCTGCAGGCCCATGGCGGATTCGATCACAACGCCCAGACGCTGCGCGTGCTGACCGCGCTGGAGCATCGCTACCCCGAATTCGACGGGCTCAACCTGACCTGGGAATCGCTGGAAGGCATCGTCAAGCACAACGGCCCGATGACCGACCGAAGCGGGGTGCCGATCGGGCGATATAGGGATCGCGGCGTGCCGGTCGGAATCGCCGAATACGTCAATCTCTATGACCTCGAACTGTGGAGCTTTGCCTCGCTGGAGGCCCAGGTCGCCGCGATCGCCGACGACATCGCCTATGATGCGCACGATATCGACGATGGCCTGCGCGCCGGGCTATTTGCGGTCGACGACCTCAAGGTGATGCCGCTCGCCGCCGAGATCATCGCTGCGATCGGCAAGCACTACCCTGGTCTCGACGACATCAGGCGCGGCGCCGAGTTCGTGCGCGAATTGATCTCCTATCTGATTTCAGGAGTGTTTTCGGAGGCGGCAACGCGGCTGCAAGCCGAACAGCCGCAATCCGCCGATGTCGTGCGCCGACAAGACCACGCGCTGATCGCGTTTCCGCCTGATGTCGCGCAAGAAGAGGCTGAGATCAAAGCGTTCCTGAGAGAGCACATGTACCGTCATTCGCGGGTGATGCGGGTGATGGACGACGCGGAAGCGATCCTGTTCGACCTGTTCGCGCGCTATCAAGATAACCCCCGCGATCTCCCGGCCGAATGGTTGGAAGGAACGCAAGCCGAGACCGCAGCCGAGCGCGCCAGGCGGATCGGCAATTTCATTGCCGGGATGACCGACCGTTTCGCGCTTATCGAACATCAAAGGCTTTTTGACTCGACCCCGGATTTGCGTTAGGCGGCGGCCATGGCCGACAAATCGCCCCCGCAACACCTTTTTGCCGACGTGCTGGCGCGCGTGCATGCCGCCTGCAGTGCGCTCGCAACGGAGGGCAATTGGCCCGCCGGCATCGACCTGTCGCGCGTCGTGGTCGAGCCGCCGCGCGATGTCAGCCACGGCGACATGGCCACCAACGCCGCAATGGTGCTTGCCAAGGAAGCCAAGGCAAAACCGCGTGATCTCGCCGAACAGGTCGCTGCCAAGTTGCGCGCCGATGAGTTAATTGCCTCCGTCGACGTCGCAGGTCCAGGCTTCATCAATCTGACGCTAAAGCCAAAAGCCTGGGCGAACGAGTTGCGCACGCTGCTGCGCGAAAGCACGTGCTACGGCAGAAGCGCGATCGGCGCGGGCGAAAAGGTCAATGTCGAATACGTGTCCGCCAATCCGACCGGCCCGATGCATGTCGGCCATTGCCGCGGGGCGGTGTTTGGCGATGCGCTGGCGAGTCTCTTGACCTTCGCCGGCTACGGGGTGGCACGGGAATATTACATCAACGATGCCGGCGCCCAGGTCGACGTGCTCGCGCGCTCTGCACACCTGCGCTATCGCGAGGCGCTTGGCGAGAACATCGGTGCGATTCCGGACGGGCTTTATCCCGGCGACTATCTGAAACCGGTGGGGCAAGCGCTAGTGGCCGAGCACGGCGACAAGCTCACCGCCGTGCCCGAAAGTGCATGGCTGCCGATCATGCGCAACAAGGCCGTTGCCATGATGATGGAGGAGATCGAGGGCGACCTCGCCGCGCTTAACATCAAGCATGACGTCTTCTTCTCGGAGCGCTCGCTGATCGAAACCGGCAACAACAAGGTTGCCCAGACCATCGACTTCCTGCGTTCAAAAGGCGACGTCTATGAAGGCCGTCTGCCACCGCCCAAAGGCGGTCCGATTGAGGACTATGAGGATCGCGAGCAGACCCTGTTCCGCGCCACCGCCTATGGCGACGATGTCGATCGTCCGCTGCTCAAGTCCGACGGCAGCTATACCTATTTCGCCTCCGATATCGCCTATCACAAGGACAAGTTCGACCGCGGCTTTCGCGACCTCGTCGACGTCTGGGGTGCCGATCACGGCGGTTATATCAAGCGCATGCAGGCCGCGGTGAAGGCCGTCACCGCCGGCAAGGCTTCGCTCGATGTGAAGATCGTGCAGCTCGTCAAACTGCTGCGTCATGGCGAGCCGGTGAAGATGTCGAAACGATCGGGCGACTTCGTCACCTTGCGCGAAGTGGTCGATGAGGTCGGCTCGGATGCGGTGCGCTTCATGATGCTGTTCCGCAAGAACGACGCCGTGCTGGATTTCGACCTCGCCAAGGTCCTCGAGCAATCGAAAGACAATCCGGTGTTCTATGTCCAGTACGGCCATGCCCGCGGACATTCGATCTTCAAGAACGCACGGGAAGTGGTTCCGGAGCTGCCAGAGGAGGGACGCACACGGGCCGCGTACCTTGAAAATGCCCCCGTTGAGCGACTGACGGCACCGGAGGAAATCGAGCTGCTCAAGCGACTCGCGCTCTACCCCCGGACGGTCGAGGCGGCGGCTTCGGCACATGAGCCGCACCGAATCGCTTTTTATCTATATGATCTTGCCAGCGAATTTCATGCCCTATGGACGAGGGGGCGCGATTTGCCCTATTTACGCTTCATTATCAATAATGATGCAGAGATCACGAAGGCGCGACTGGCGATGGTACAGGGCGTCGTCTCGGTTCTGGCATCGGGGCTGGCCATTCTGGGCGTTAACGCCCCGACCGAGATGCGGTAAGCATAAAGGGTGACGGCTTTCACGAATGGGGATTTGTGAAAGCATCTGGCAGGCAGGGGCCAATTCGTTTGTCGTAGCGGGTTGGCGCTTCCCGAAGGGGATGCATCATCACGATGGCTGATCGATATCAGGGCAGGCCTTTTCCCGCCGATGACGACAAGGGCGAGAGCGATCCCTTGGCGGAGCTGGCGCGACTAATCGGTCAGACGGACCCGTTCGGCACCGTGGGCCGCACCAATCCGAAGGTGCAGCCACGCAGCGCTCCCGCACTTGATCCCTATCGACATCAGCCGCCGCCAGCAGTGGAAGACGACGCTCCTGCGGGGCCGCCACCATGGATGCAGCGCGCCAACCGGCAGGAAATCAAGAAGCCGGCTTACGAGGAACCCGAGCAGGACGAGGAGCCCTTGCCCGAGCAGGACTATGAACCGAGCCCGGTGCATCCGTTGCACCGCTACGCGGCGCATCAGCACGCCGCGCCACAACAGGATTCGGACCAGCAGCAATGCGAGGAAACCGAAGGCGAGGTCGATCCGTCGCGCTATGACGACGCATTGTATGGCCAGATCGAATCGGGCGCGCAGGATTATCAGCGCGAGCCGGCCTATCCGGACGATCCCTACGCCTATCAGGACGGCTACGAGGACGGCGGGGACGATCAAGGCGGGCGGCGCCGCGGCGGTCTCGTCACGGTGATCGCGGTGCTGGCGCTTGCGGTGGTCGGCACCGGCGCCGCCTTTGCCTATCGCAGCTATGTTGGGACGCCCCGCAGCGGAGACCCGCCGGTCATCAGGGCTGACAACAGCCCGACCAAGATCGTGCCGTCGCCAGGCGATACCACCAGCAAGACCCCGGATCGCATGCCGGCCGGCGACGGAGCGGAGAAAATCGTCCCGCGCGAAGAGGCGCCGGTCGACGTCAATGCCAGGGCTGGCGGTGGCCCGCGCGTGGTGTTCCCACCGCTGAACCCGAACGGCAACCCACCCTCGGTTGCGAGCGTGGCTCCGAGCAATGTGCCGGTCGCAAGCGCCGGTCCGGTACCGAGCAACGGTACGCTGCCGAACAACGAGCCGCGCAAGATCAAGACGTTCTCGGTGCGCGGCGACCAAGCAGACGGCACCGGCGCGCCGGTAGCTGCGGCTGCGTCGCCGGCAGGAAAGCCGACAGCGGCTCCGAAGGCCGCGGCGGTTGCCTCGCGAAGCGCGGCACCATCGGCAGATGCGAACGCGAATGCGCCGCTGTCGTTGTCGCCGCAGACTGCTCAACCGGCTCCGGCCGCGGCTCCCGCCGAAACGAGGACGCGGGTCGCCACGACCGGTAACCCCGCACAGACCGCTCCATCGCCCCCGGCGGGTACGGGCGGCAGCGGCGGCTATGTGGTTCAGGTCTCCTCGCAACGGAGCGAAGCCGACGCCCAGGCTTCGTTCAAGGCCCTGCAGAGCAAGTTCCCGACCGTGCTGGGATCGCAGTCGCCACTGATCAAGCGCGCCGATTTGGGTGACAAGGGTGTCTATTACCGCGCCATGGTCGGTCCATTTGGATCGGCGGACGAGGCCTCGCAATTCTGCGGCAACCTGAAAACTGCCGGCGGCCAGTGCGTCGTCCAAAGGAATTGACCCGCTGCTTCCTTGACCCTCCCGCGAACTGCGGGCTAATCGGCCCGCCATGAGCACCCGCGCATTCATCACCGGAGTATCCGGAACGGAGCTTGGCGCCGCCGAGCGCGAGTTCATCCACCGTGAACGCCCCTGGGGTTTCATCCTCTTCAGGCGCAACGTCGAAACCCCGCAACAAGTGACTTCGTTGGTTGCGGAATTGCGCGATGCCGGCGGTGAGCCGGACGCCCCGGTTCTGATCGACCAGGAGGGCGGCCGGGTGCAGCGCTTGCGGCCGCCGCACTGGCCACTTTATCCGCCGGGTGCGTCGTTTGGCCGGCTCTATGACATCGATCCGGTGCTCGGCCTGAGGGCGGCACGCCTGAGCGCGCGCCTGCTCGCGGATGACCTCAACCAGCTTGGAATTACCGTCGATTGCTTGCCGCTAGCCGACGTGCCGGTCGCCGGCGCCAACGACGTCATCGGTGATCGAGCTTACGGTGCGGAGCCGGATAAGGTCGCGGCGATTGCCCGGGCGGTCACCGATGGATTGGTGGAAGGTGGTGTTTTACCGGTACTCAAGCACATCCCCGGTCATGGCAGGGCGACCGCGGATACCCATCTCAGCCTTCCCCGGGTGGATGCGACCAGGATCGAGCTCGAAAGAACTGATTTTGCAGCATTCCGACCCTTGGCGGACCTGCCGATGGCGATGACCGCGCATGTTGTGTTCAGCGCGCTTGACCCCACCCAACCTGCCACCACTTCTGCGACAATGGTAACGCAGGTGATTCGCGGTGCGATCGGGTTCCAAGGTTTGTTGATGAGTGATGACGTGTCCATGAACGCTTTGGCCGGCTCCCTCGCCGAGCGCACCCGGGCCATCTTTGCCGCGGGATGCGATGTCGTTCTTCATTGCAACGGCGTGCTCGACGAAATGCGCGATGTCGCCCGTGAGACACCCGAATTGTCGGGCAAGGCGCTCGAGCGCGCCCGCAACGCGCTGGCGTCACGCAAGGCGCCAAAGCCGTTCGACCGGCTGGCGGCGCGGACCGAGCTGGACGCGCTGATCGATCGGACGGGAGCGGCGGGCGCATGACGGCTGAAATCTTGTCCTTTGAGACCGGGCGGCCAGCGGAGCTCGCCGATGGCGAGCCCGCGCTGGTCGTCGACGTCGAGGGCTACGAGGGCCCGCTCGACCTGTTGTTGGCGTTGGCGCGGCAGCAGAAGGTCGATCTCGCCAAGATTTCCATTCTGGCCTTGGCCGATCAATATCTGCAGTTCATCGAAGCGGCACGAAAGATCCGCCTCGAGCTCGCCGCCGACTATCTCGTCATGGCGGCCTGGCTCGCATTCCTGAAATCGCGGCTGTTGCTGCCCGAGCCTGCAACCCCCGACGGGCCGAGCGCCGAGGAGATGGCGACTGCGCTCGCCAACCGGCTGCGGCGGCTCGAAGCGATCAGGGAAGCATCGAACCGGCTGATGAATCGCCCACAACTGCAGCGCGATATCTTTCCGCGCGGCGATCCGGAAACGATTGCCGAAATCCGCCATCCGCGATTTACCGCAACGCTGTTCGACCTGCTCACCGCCTATGCCGCGCAGCGGCAGCAGCGCGTGCTGGCCTCGGTTCATCTTGCCAAGCGCACGGTGTGGTCGCTTTCCGAAGCGAGAGCATCGCTGGAGCGCCTCGTCGGCATGGCGGAGGACTGGAGCTGCCTCGACGAATATTTGATGAGCTATGTCGTCGACCCCTCGCAGCGGGCGACCGTGTTTGCCTCGAGCTTTGCTGCTGCACTCGAATTGGTGCGCGAAGGCGAGATCGAACTGAACCAGAAAGCGGCGTTTGCTCCGCTCTATTTTCGAAAACGCCCGCCGCAACCATCCGGCGCGATGTCGGATTTACCGGTCGAGTAAGTGGAAGAAGGAGACCGTGCCATGGCAAGCCTGGCGGAAAAACGCAAAGCCGATGCCGAGGAGGCCCCCGCCGATCCGCAGGCGCGGCCCGAGGAGTTGCGGCTGTTGGAAGCGATGCTGTTCGCCTCGACCGAGCCGCTCGATCAGGCAGCGCTTGCCAAGCGCATGCCGGATGGCGTCGACATCAAGGCTGCGTTAGCTCAATTGCAGGCCGAGTACGCCACGCGCGGCATCAATCTGGTGCGCATCGCCAATAAATGGACGTTTCGTACGGCGGGCGACCTGGCCTGGCTGATGACGCGCGAAACCACCGAGACGCGGCGGCTGTCGCGCGCGGCAATCGAGGTGCTGGCGATCATCGCCTATCATCAGCCGGTCACGCGCGCGGAGATCGAGGAGATCCGCGGCGTGATCACATCCAAGGGAACGCTCGACGTGCTGCTCGAGACCGGCTGGATCAGGCCGCGCGGCCGCCGCAAGACGCCGGGCCGGCCGTTAACCTTTGGAACCACCGAAGCCTTCCTGTCGCAGTTCAGCCTGGAAGCGCTGTCCGATCTGCCGGGATTGGAGGAACTGAAGGGAACGGGGCTGTTGGATTCGCGGCTGCCCACGGGCTTCAGCGTGCCGACGCCGTCGGACGACCCTGCGTTGCGCGAGGACGAGGATCCGCTCGAAATCGGCGATCTGGAACTGGCGCTGGCGCCCGCGGTCGAGCCGGAAAGCGACGACAAAAGCTAAATCTGCAGCGCCATTTATTCCGGTTAATACCAGCAATAATACGAAAGGCGCGACCGCGATTTGCCGCGGCCGAGGTCCTTGTTTTTGACACCCCGCAGGCCTACTTTCGAAGAAAGCTTGGGCCGGCTGCCGGCCCGTTTGGAGGGTTGCAGGATGGGTTCGCTTAGCATTTGGCACTGGATCGTGGTGATCGCAGTGGTCCTGCTGCTGTTCGGCCGCGGCAAGATTTCGGATCTGATGGGCGACGTCGCGCAAGGCATCAAGGCCTTCAAGAAGGGCATGCAGGACGACGAAAAAACCGCCGAGAAGACCGAGCCGGTCAAGTCTATCGATCACAGCGCCGCGCCATCGACGGCGGCGCGATCGGACGTCGGCAGCAAGGCTGTCTGAAGCAAGGGCCGGTAGGCAGACGCGAGCCGGCGCCCAATCCTGTTCACGGGGAATGGGGCAAACCTCGCGTGAGCGGAATTTTCCATGTTTGACATCGGGTGGAGTGAACTGGTCGTCATCGCGGTCGTCGCGCTGATTGCCATCGGCCCGAAAGAACTGCCGGGCGTGCTGCGCATGGTTGGGCAATGGATGGCCAAGGCGCGCAAGATGGCCGCCGAGTTTCAGGGCCAATTCCAGGAAGCGATGCGCGAGGCCGAAATGGCCGACCTGAAGAAAAGCTTTGACGAAGTCAGGGATGCGGCGAGCGGATTGGCTAGCGGCAACGTCATGACCTCGCTGCAAAAGGACGTCGGCGACGCGCTGCATATCGGCGACATCGACAAGCCCGCGATCGAGCCGCCGGCTACGCCCGCCACCGAGCCGCCGGCGACTTCAATTGAAGCGCCGGTTTCCCCGACAACGCCGGAAGCACCGACGCCGCAAACCTTCGTTGAGGCCGAGGCGCATGCGGCCACCGAGCCCGTGGACCTCTCGCCGCCGGCGACTGAAAAACTCAAGGACGCCAAAGCGTCATGAGCGCGGACGACATCGAAGCCAGCAAAGCTCCACTGATGGACCATCTGATCGAGCTGCGCGCGCGGCTGATCAAGGCGCTGCTCGGATTCGGCGTTGCCTTCATCTTCTGCTTCTTCTTTGCCAAGCAGATCTACAACGTGCTGGTGTGGCCGTTCGTCTGGGTCGCGGGGCCGGAGAATTCCAAGTTCATCTACACGGCGCTGCTCGAATATTTCATCACCCAGCTGAAGCTCGCGCTGTTCGGCGCCGGCTTCATTTCGTTCCCGATCGTGGCGACGCAAATCTACAAATTCGTCGCGCCCGGCCTCTACAAGCACGAGCGCAGCGCGTTCCTGCCTTATCTGATCGCAACGCCGGTTTTCTTCGTGCTAGGATCGATGCTTGTGTATTTCGTCGTGCTGCCGATGCTGGTGCGGTTCTCGCTCGGAATGCAGCAGTTGGGCGGACCCGAGACCGCAGAAATCCAGTTACTGCCGAAGGTCGGCGAATATCTGTCGCTGATGATGTCGCTGATCTTCGCGTTCGGCATCGCGTTCCAGTTGCCGGTGATCCTGACGCTGTTGGGACGGATCGGCATCGTCACCTCGCAGATGTTGCGCGCCAAACGCCGGTACTTCATCGTCATCGCCTTCATCATCGCCGCCGTATTGACGCCGCCCGATGTGCTGAGCCAGGCCTCGCTCGCAATTCCGCTGCTCGCGCTCTACGAAGGCTCGATCATCGCGGTACGGATCGTGGAGAAGAAGGCGGCATCCGCGCAGGCCTCGACCGGCGCGCCGCCCGCCGCCAATCCGGCGGAATAGGGGTGTAGCGGCGACGCAGTGGCTGTCATACTCCGCGAAAGCAGCGTATCCAGTACGCCGCGACCTCTCGACTGATTACCGACGGCTCTGGAATACTGGATCGCCCGCCTTCGCGGGCGACGACAGATGTGGTAAGTGCACCCCCGCCGCAAATGGCGCCCCAGGAATACTCACCATGCACGACATCAAATCGATCCGCGACAATCCCGGAGCCTTCGACGCCGGACTGAAACGGCGTGGGCTCGCGCCATTGTCCTCGTCGTTGCTGGCGATCGACGAAGGGCGACGTGCGGCGATAACTCATCTGGAAAGGGCGCTGGCTCGGCGCAATGAAGCCTCAAAGGAAATCGGCGAAGCAAAAAAGAAAAAAGATGATGCGCGTGCTGAGGATCTGATGATCGAGGTTACGCAGCTTAAGGCGGCTATAGCTGAACTGGAGAAGACGCCGAGAGAGCTTGAGGGCAGGTTGAATGGCTTGCTGGCGGCGATCCCGAATCTGCCGTTGCCCGAGGTGCCTGACGGCGTCGACGAGCACGGCAACGTGCAGCGTCATGTGTTCGGCCAAGCCCGCAGCTACGGTTTCGCGCCAAAAGCGCATGACGATCTCGGCGGCGCGCTCGGCTTCATGGACTTCGAGACCGCCGCCAAACTCAGTGGTGCGCGCTTTGTCGTGCTCAAGAAGGGGCTCGCCCGCATGGAGCGCGCGATTGGGCAGTTCATGCTCGATCTTCACAGCAACGAGCATGGCTACACCGAAGTCAATCCGCCGCTCTTGGTGCGCGAACAAACCGCGTATGGAACAGGTAACCTCCCGAAGTCTGCAGACGACATGTTTTGTACACGCGAGGGGTTATGGCTCATTCCCACCGCCGAAATGCCGCTCACCAATCTCGTTCGCGAATCCATCGTCGACGAGAAGGAATTGCCGATGCGCCTCACCGCGCTGACTCCGTGCTTCCGCGCCGAAGCGGGTGCGGCCGGTCGCGACACCCGCGGCATGATCCGGCAGCACCAGTTCATCAAGGTCGAGCTGGTGTCCATCACCACTCCGGAAACCAGCAAGGATGAGCACGAGCGGATGCTCGCTTGCGCCGAGGAAGTGCTGCGGCAGCTCGATTTGCATTACCGCGTGATGACGCTGTGCGCCGGCGACATGGGCTTTGCGGCGCAGAAGACCTACGACATCGAGGTCTGGCTGCCCGGTCAGGGCGAGGGCGGTGCCTACCGCGAAATCTCAAGTTGCTCGGTGTGCGGCGATTTCCAGGCGCGGCGGATGGATGCCCGCTATCGTGGGGGCGACGGCAAGCCACGCTTCGTGCATACGCTGAACGGCTCCGGCACGGCGGTGGGCCGCGCGCTGATCGCCGTGATGGAGACCTATCAGCAGCAGGACGGTTCGATCGCCGTGCCCGACGTGCTGCAGCCCTATATGGGCGGGCTCAAGGTGATCGAGCACGAAAAATAATTCGGCTGCAAATTTTCTTGTCCCCATCCGCCTTCGCGGTTGCGAAGACGGGCCACGCCGCTATCCTTGTTTGTCTCGCTCTGAAAGTGCTTTTAGAAAACGCGTACCGATGGCCATGCATCGCGACATCTATTGGGTGGGCAGGCAGTGGGCGGTCACCGGCGCTGGAATTCAGGCGGTCGATCAAAAGCGCAGGAGCGCATTCGACATCGATGTCACCGGAATATGGGACGACAGTCTTTCCGAGCGGATGCGTGCCCACGACTGGCTCAATGGCGAGGATTTCGACCGGGCGCTCGCGATAGCGCGGACACGCTTCCCAATGCCCCCTCGAAAACCGCTTCCGCTCGTGGAAAGCGTTTTGGAATTGCTTCAACCTGCGCCCAAAGAACCGCCGGGAACCGAACTGCCGAAACCGGTGGCGCCGCCACCGCCGGCAAGCATCCCACGGCCGAGCGAGGCTGCGCCCGTGACGCGGCCAGCTCCGGCACTGCCGATCCCGGAGTTGCGGGTCGAAGGCTCACTCGCGAGATTTCTCCCGCAATGGCGCGTCCGTCGCTAGCGGGGTGTCAATTCTGGACCGGCGGTGGGTTTGAATAACCCGGATAATGATAAGACCGATAATAGCCCGAGAACCCCGCCGGACGGCTTTCGTAGAAGCCCGGATATCGTCGCCGCGTCGGCACGCAGCCCGAATGGGTGCGGATCATGCCATGCCCGCAATGGCGCCGTTGCTCGGCTCCTCCGCGACGACCCCGGGTGAGGTGGACTTGGTCTTTTCCTCAGATTCGCCGTTCGTGGATTTCGCCGCTGTGGAGACGCACTTGCCTTCCTTCAAAGCGGCGATCGAGCAGCGTTGCGGGACGCATTTGCCGTTGACGTAGTCAAGCGCATATTCTTCGCCGGACATGATGACGTGCCGATCGCACAAACATGTGCCCGAAACGGTCAATTCACCGCCGAGGCAATTCTCGGCATGGGTTCGCACGCAGCTGCCGCCGGCCGCGATGTTGTCGCCGGGCGGCTTGAGCCTGAAACCGGCGGGGCAGCTACAGGTGCCGCCGCTCAATTGACCGCCCTCGCAGACGATGTTGGCGGCGGGCTGGGGTGCTTGCGGGACGGCCGGGACGGCGTTGACGAGGCAGCTTCCGCTCGCGTCGTCCAGGTGCGCGTTGGCCGGGCACAGACATTGGCCGCCAGCATCATTGGTGCCGCCAATGCAGGGAGCCGACATGCTCGGCACTCGCGTTGGCGCCGATGTCCCCTTCGGGACACAGCGGCCATCCCTCATCTCCTGCCAGGGAAAACAGTCGCTATCGGTCTGCGCCTTGACCAGCACTGAAATCAAGAAAAGCGAACAAATTGAAATTGCGGCAGCGGCAAATAAGCGGGTCATCATCAAACCCTTCGCCATCCCCAAAATGGGCCAGCAAAATAGACTTAACCGGAGGGCTTTCCAAGAGAGGCAAAAGCCGGCAATCGGTAATCATTAATGGGCAAAACCCGGGATTTTAGCGCGTCCTTGCGGGGTTTGCCTGATCCGTGATCAACGGATAAGACGACGCCGTGGTACTTGCCACGGAATCGCTCGAAGAGGTCTCCAGGAGAATGCGAATTCTCTGCACCAATGATGACGGTATCCATGCGCCCGGCCTGAAGGTCGTCGAGGAGATTGCGCGCGCGCTGTCGGACGACGTCTGGATCGTGGCACCGGAGCTCGACCAGTCCGGCGTTTCGCATTCGCTGTCGCTCAACGATCCCCTGCGCTTGCGCGAGATCGGCCCGCGGCATTTTGCAGTGCGGGGCACCCCGACCGATTGCATCATCATGGGCGCGCGCCACATCCTGGGAAAGAAGATGCCGGACCTTGTGTTGTCGGGCGTCAACAAGGGCCGCAACGTCGCCGAGGACGTGGTCTATTCCGGCACCATTGCCGGTGCATTGGAGGGGACCATCCTGGGCCTGCCGTCATTCGCGCTGTCGCAGGAGTTTTCCATGGAAACCCGCGAGAAGCCGCCGTGGGCCACGGCGCTGAAATTTGGACCCCAGATCCTGCGCCGGGTGATCGACGCCGGCGTGCCCAAGAACACCGTCATCAACGTCAACTTTCCCGCTTGCGCGCCTGACGACGTCAAGGGCATCCGCGTGACGCGGCAGGGGACGCGTAATCTCGGCTTTCTGAAGGTCGACCAGCGCCGGGACGGCCGCGGCAACCCGTATTTCTGGATCGGGTTCGAGCGTGCCGCGATGATGGATACGCCGGCCGAGGGTACCGACCTCGCGGCTTTGGCCGCGGACTATGTCTCGGTCACGCCGCTTCGGCTCGACCGTACCGACGAAGCGTTTTCGGAAGCGCTGACGCAAACGCTGAAGTGACGCCAGGCCCTAAGCGGCGGCATCCTTGAGCGCGGTGTCGATCATCCGGCTCAAGGTCTCCAACTGAAATGGTTTTTGCAGAGAGGGACGGTCGCGGTATTCCTCGGGCAGGCCCGACGAGCCGTAGCCGGTTGCGAAGATGAAGGGCCGGTTGCGCGCCTTGATCAGATCGGCTACCGGCGAAATCACCTTGCCGTTGACGTTGACGTCGAGGATGGCGAGGTCGAAATCGGTGCATTGCGCAAGCCGGATCGCCTCGCCGATGTCGCCGGCTTCGGCCACGACGCGGTAACCAAGCTCTTCCAGCATGTCCGCGACCATCATCCTGATCATGACCTCGTCCTCGACGAGGAACACAGAACCGGCGCGCGGCCGTGTCGCAGTCATCAAGTGAGTTCCTTGCCCATGCCCTGAGGTTCGCAAATAACGCCACCCGGCGCAATCTTGAGTGGGCGGTGCGCGCCCCAGCGATACTCCACACCGATTTGCGGCTAGTGTGAGGGTTCAGAGGCTCTCTTCATTTTCATCTTCGCCGCAGATGGGTCAAGAGACCTTCTGAACGGAAACCACACCAGAATAGTGGATTTCTAATGTCCTTTCGAATCTAAAGTTCGCCGAGGGATCGCCGGGGAATGTGCGGAGTGGGTTCCGGGCTGGAACGGAATCAACACATATCAATTTTGTTGAGAGATGAGTGAGATCGAAATGGCCCTGAGGCAAGCGCCGCCGGAAAAGATGATGTTTCAGCTCACCCTGCGGCGACGCGGGATCAGCGACCAGGCGGTGCTGCGCACCATGGAAGAAATTCCGCGTGAGGCCTTCGTCGAGGAGGGCGATCGCGAGGACGCCTACCGCGACAGCGCCCTTGGCATCGCCTGTGGGCAGACTATCAGCCAGCCCTTCGTGGTGGCCTATATGACCGAGCAGCTCCAATTGCAGAAGCGGCACCGGGTGCTCGAGATCGGGACCGGCTCCGGATACCAGGCGGCGATCCTGTCACGGCTGGCGGGTCAGGTGCTGACGATCGAGCGCTTCCGGACGCTAGCGGATGCGGCCCGCGCACGATTGGAGGCGCTCGGCTGCGACAACGTCGAGGTGATGTTCGGGGACGGCTTCGACGTTCCACCGGGCGCCGGTCAATTCGACCGCATCATCGTCACCGCCGCGATGGAGCAGATCCCCCAAAGCCTCATCGAACGGCTCGAGCCCGGCGGCATCCTCATTGCGCCGGTCGGATCGCACCACGGCACCCAGACCCTGATGCGGCTTGTCAAAACCGACGCCGGGATCGAGCGCAAGGAGCTCGTGGACGTGCGTTTTGTGCCGGCGCTTCCGGGCGTTGCCCGCGAACTCTGAAATTGCGGATTAGCTGTCCGGCCAATACCTTATTCGGGGGGTTAAGCGGTTATTTACTGGGGCGGTGTTTACTCAAAATCATAGTTTGTTGCGTACGAGTGAGTAACCATGTCCGGTATTGTCGAGCTGTTTGGCTCGCGCCGCGTACCGCATGTCGCGGCGCTGGCGCTGATCTCGTTTGGTCTTGCCGGCTGCAGTGCCGACATGTCGAGCCGGCTCTCGCAAAATCCCTTTGCCTCGCAAGGAGAAGCCACGGGCTCGGTGCCGCCCGCCGCCGTCGAACGGCGCGAATTGCCGCAATATTCCCGCCCGCAATCGTCCTCCTCGCCGCTGCCACCCGCGGTCGTGGCACCCAAATCCTATCCGGTCGCCAGCGCGGGCGTGTCCGGCGGCGGGCGCGGGCTCGCCTCCTACGCGCCGCCGACCCAGCCACAGCTTGAGACCACCGCCAGCGTGCCTCCGCGCTCGATCGCTGCGGCACACGTGCCAAATCACGGCAGCACCATTATCGTCGGCACCAGCGATACGCTGGAAGTATTGGCGCGCCGCTACAACGTCACGCCCGCGGCGATCCTGGCTGCCAATGGCTACAAGGGCCCGCGGGTATTGTCACCGGGCCAGCAACTCATCATTCCACATGCGACTACGACCGCGGCGGCACCCGTCGCGCCCGCGACCAAGCCCGTTGCGCTCGCAAGCGCCGCGCCAAGCGTTCACGTCGTCAACCCCGGCGATACGCTCGCCGGCATCGCGCGTCACAATCACGTTTCGGTAGCTGAGCTTGCCAAGGCCAACAATCTTGACGCATCGGCGAAACTTCGGCTCGGCACCAGGCTGACGGTGCCCGGCGCCAAGACGGCGGCAGTGGCACCGGCGGTGCCGGCGCCGGCCGTCGTCCAGCCGGTCGCCATCGCGACCGCGCCGGCCACCAAGATGGCCGCAGCATCCGCTTCTCCGCAAAGCGCGCGGCTCGCACAAGCGACCCCGACGCCTGAGGATACGGCTGCCGCGGCGGCTCCGGTCAAGGCGAGTGAAGCAACCGGCGCGCTGCCGACCTTCCGCTGGCCGGTGCGCGGCAAGGTGATCACGACCTATGGCGCCAAGACCAACGGCAAGTCCAATGACGGTATCAACCTGGCGGTGCCCGAAGGCACACCGGTGAAGGCGGCCGAGGATGGGGTCGTCGCCTATTCCGGAAATGAACTGAAGGGTTATGGCAATCTGGTTCTGGTTCGGCACTCCAACGGCTACGTCACCGCATATGCCCATGCGAGTGAGCTGTTGGTGAAGCGCGGCGACACGATCAAGCGCGGCCAGATCATTGCCAAATCGGGTCAGTCGGGCGAGGTGGGGTCGCCGCAGCTCCACTTCGAGATCCGCAAAGGATCTACGCCGGTTGACCCGCTTCAATTCCTCAACGGGGCGTGAGCGCTTAGCTCTTTAGCCTCACGCCGAGCCTTCCCGCCAATTCCTGCGTGAACTGCCAGGCGACACGGCCCGATCGCGAGCCGCGGGTAGTCGACCATTCCAGCGCCTCGCGTTCCAGCTCGTCTTCGGCAAGCTTGATGCCGAAATAGCCGCAATAGCCCTTCACCATCGCGAGATATTCGTCCTGGCTGCAACGGTGGAAGCCGAGCCACAGACCGAATCGATCCGAAAGCGACACCTTCTCTTCGACCGCTTCGCCCGGGTTGATCGCGGTCGAACGTTCGTTCTCGATCATCTCGCGCGCCAGCAGATGCCGGCGGTTGGAGGTGGCGTAGAGGATGACGTTATCGGGCCGGCCTTCGATGCCGCCTTCCAGCACCGCCTTCAGCGATTTATAGGAGGCGTCGTTGCCGTCGAACGACAAATCGTCGCAAAACACGATGAAGCGAAAGTCGGAAGCCCGCAGCAGGTCCATCAGCGGCGGCAGGCTTTCGATATCCTCGCGATGAATCTCGATCAGCTTGAGCCGGTCGGCCGGCTTGCGGCTGACATTGATATCGGCATGCACGGCTTTCACCAGCGAAGACTTGCCCATGCCGCGCGCCCCCCACAGCAGTGCATTGTTGGCGGGAAGCCCATCGGCAAAACGCTCGGTATTCTCGATCAGGATGTCGCGCATCCGGTCGATTCCCTTGAGCAGGCCAAGGTCGACGCGGCTGACGCGGGCGACCTCCGTCAGCCGACCATCCGGATGCCAGACAAAGGCCTCGGCGTTGCCGAACGAATGAGGTGCCGGGCCGTGAGGTGCGGTCGCGGATAGATGCAAGGCGATGGCCTCCAATGCGCGCGCGATCCGCTCTGGGGTATCGCCCGCGGGTGACTTCGCCGCAGGGCGTTTTGTCGCGACTTGCTGCGGCTTGCGCACGGCGGGCCGCACTGGGGCGGCAGTTGCGGTTTTGCGGGGCTTTCTGGACATCTGAGAAGTTCCTGACCGCGCAGCCTTATCGGGCCTGCAAGGGTCCCGCAAGCCATGCAAATGAGGGCTCTGCCAGCGTTGCAATTGGGACCGCGGCCGCTATAGTCCGCGCGAATTTGACCGGACCGGCAACAGCCAGCAGGCATTGCCGGTTCATTCCCCGTTTCACGAGGATTGTCCGAATGCTGATTACCCCTGCGTTTGCCCAGGCCGCGGGCGGCGGCGACACCAACAGCATGTTGATGTCGTTGCTGCCGTTCGCGCTGATCTTCGTGATCATGTATTTCCTGATCCTGCGGCCGCAGCAGAAGAAGGTCAAAGACCATGCCGAGCTCGTGAAGAACATTCGCCGCGGCGACACCGTTGTCACGTCCGGCGGCCTGGTCGGCAAAGTGACCAAAGTGGTCGACGACGATCAGATCGAATTCGAAATCTCCGACGGCGTCCGGGTGCGGCAGATGCGCCAGATGATTTCGGGCGTACGCGCCAAGGGCGAACCGGCGAAGGAAATCGCCAAGGACGAGACGTCCGCGAGCTGATCTTCATTCCGCTATTCCGCGCCGCTTTGTGACGGGTCTATTCGATGTTGTATTTTACGCGGTGGAAGGCGCTCGGCATCATTCTGACGGCGTTGGTGGTGTGCCTTTGCGCCGTCCCGAACTTCTTCCCCGAAGCCAAAGTCAAGACCTGGCCGGCATGGGCGCAGCGACGCCTGGTGCTCGGCCTCGACCTGCAGGGCGGCTCGTATTTGCTGCTCGAGGTTGATTCCAACTACGTCAAGAAAGAAAAGCTCGATCAGATCCGCGATGATGTGCGCCGCACGCTGCGCGACGCCAAGATCGGATACACCGGGCTTGCGACGCGGCCCGACAGCGTTGAGGTCCGCGTCAAGGATACCGACCTGCAGAACGCGCTCGGCAAGCTGCGCGAGCTGTCGCAACCGTTGGGCGGACTGGTCGGCTCCAGCGGCCAGCGCACGCTCGAAGTCAGCGACGCCGGCGGCGGGCTGATCCGGTTGAGCGTTCCGCAAGCCGCTATCACCGACCGTATCCGCCAGACCATCGAACAATCGATCCAGATCGTCGAGCGCCGCGTCAACGAACTCGGCACCGTGGAGCCGCTGATCCAGCGGCAGGGCACCGACCGCATCCTGGTGCAGGTGCCGGGCTTGCAGGATCCGACCCAGCTCAAGAACATCCTGGGCAAGACCGCCAAGATGGAATTCCGCATGGTCGACAGCACGGTGCCGCCGGATCAGGCGCAAGCGGGCAGGGTACCGCCCGACTCCGAGGTGCTGATGAGTTCGACCTCGCCGAAGATCCCCTACGTCATCAAGAAGCAGGTGCTGGTCTCCGGCGGCGACTTGACCGATGCCCAGCCGGGCTTCGACCAGCGCTCCGGTGAGCCGATCGTCAGTTTCCGCTTCAACAGCGCCGGCTCGCGCAAGTTCGCCCAGGCGACATTGGAGAATGTCGGGCAACCCTTTGCCATCGTGCTCGACAACGAGGTGATTTCCGCGCCCGTGATCCGCGAACCGATCACCGGGGGCTCCGGGCAGATCTCGGGCAATTTCACCGTGCAGGCGGCCAACGATCTGGCGATCCTGCTGCGCGCCGGCGCGCTGCCGGCGCCGCTGACGATCATCGAGGAGCGGACGGTCGGTCCGGGCCTCGGCCAGGACTCGATCGAAAAGGGCGAGCTCGCGGCTTACGTCGGCTCGATCATGGTGATCGTGTTCATGCTGGTGACCTACCGCCTCTTTGGCGTGTTCGCCAATATCGCGGTCGCCATCAACGTCGCCATGATCTTCGGCCTGCTGTCGCTGTTGAACGCGACGCTGACGCTGCCCGGCATTGCCGGCATCGTGCTGACGGTCGGTATCGCGGTCGATTCCAACGTGCTGATTTATGAGCGCATTCGCGAGGAGTTGCGCGGCGGCCGCAATGCGATCTCGGCGATCGATGCGGGCTTCAAGCGCGCGCTCGCGACCATTCTGGATTCCAATATCACCACCTTCATCGCGGCGGCCGTGCTGTTCTACATCGGCACCGGGCCGGTGCGCGGCTTCGCCGTCACGCTCGGCATCGGCATCATCACCACGGTTTTCACCGCTTTTACCCTGACCCGCCTCATCGTGGCGTGGTGGGTGCGGTGGAAGCGGCCGCAAAGCGTGCCAATTTGATGCGGAGCAGCCGATCGTGACTCATTTGGTCCTTATTGCTCTCGGCGTTCTCATTGCCGTGCTGGCCGTGGTCAGTGTGCTCGGCATCCTGCCGTCGCTGCGCATCGTCCCGGACGACACGCATTTCGACTTCACCCAGTTCCGCCGCATCAGCTTTCCGATCTCAGCGGCGCTTTCGATCATTGCGATCACGCTGTTTTTTACCCACGGGCTGAACTTCGGTATCGACTTCAAGGGCGGTACACTCCTGGAAGTACGCGCCAAGTCGGGGACGGCCGATATCGCGGCCATGCGCGCCACCCTCGCCACACTCGGTCTCGGCGACATCCAGTTGCAGCAATTCGGCGGACCCGACGAAGTGCTGATCCGGGTGGCGGAACAACCCGGCGGTGATGCGGCGCAGCAGGAGGCAGTGCAGAAGGTTCGCGGCGCGCTTGGCGATGCCGTCGATTACCGCCGCGTCGAGGTGGTGGGACCGCGCGTTTCTGGCGAACTCCTGGCCTACGGCATGCTCGGGCTGATGCTCGCGATCTTTTCGATCCTGATCTATCTGTGGTTCCGATTCGAATGGCAGTTCGCGCTCGGCGCCATGATCGCCAACGTTCACGACATCGTGCTGACAATCGGATTCATGTCGATTTCGCAGGTCGATTTTGACCTCACCAGCATCGCCGCGCTGTTGACGATCCTCGGCTATTCGTTGAACGACACGGTCGTGATCTACGACCGCATCCGGGAAATGCTGCGGCGTTACAAGAAAATGCCGATGCCGCAATTGCTCAACGAATCCATCAATTCGACACTGTCGCGATCGATCGTCACCCACGTCACGGTGACGCTCGCGCTGTTGGCGCTGCTGTTGTTCGGCGGCCAGGCGATCCACAGCTTCACCGCAGTCATGATGTTCGGCGTGGTGCTGGTCGGCACGTATACCTCGATCTTCATCGCGGCGCCGATCCTGATCTATCTCGGCGTCGGCACCCACCGCGCCGATGCCCCGGACGTGCCGTCGAAGAAATAGGGCATGATCCCGAACAGGGGGAACCGATGCCCAAGACAGACGCTCCGCATCTTCCGAGGTCGGCACCGATTGAGGCCTACGGCAACGGCGGTTTCGTGTTTGCCGGGATGTCGCACCGCGGCTCCTTGCTCTGCCTGCCGGATGCGATCTGGGCCTGGCCGGTGACGACGCCGCGCCAGATCGACAAATATTCGCTGGATCGGGTATTCGCGGCGTCCAATGTCATCGATACGCTGATCGTCGGCACCGGTACCGAAGTCTGGCTGCCGCCACGCGAGCTTCGCGACGCGTTGCGTGCGTTAAGGGTCACCCTGGACGCCATGCAGACCGGACCCGCGATCCGCACCTATAACGTCATGATCGGCGAGCGGCGGCGCGTCGCGGCGGCCTTGATCGCGGTGCCATGAGCGGTGCGGACACCAGCGGCTCCGAAAGCTTCAGCGCCGATCTGGTGCGCACCCATGATTTTGCCCGCTACGCTTCCACGTTGTTCATGCCATCGGATCTGCGTCGCGCGCTGCTTGCGCTGTATGCTTTCAACGCCGAGATTTCCAGGGTGCGCAAGCAAGTAACCCAGCCGCTGCCCGGCGAAATCCGCTTGCACTGGTGGACCGATATGCTCGCGGGCGTCGACCATGGCGACGTCGAGGGCCATCCGGTGGCGGCCGAACTATTGCTGACGATCCGCCATTTCCGCCTGCCGGTCGAGCCGCTGACGCGGCTGATCGAAGAGCACCAGTTCGATCTCTATAACGATCCGATGCCGTCGATGGCGGCGCTGGAAGGCTATATCAACGACACCGCATCGGCGCTTTTTTTGTTCGCCGCGCGGATCGCAGGGTGGCAATCCCCTGAGATCGATCACCTCGCGCGCCACGCTGGCCTGGCGCAGGGGATTGCTCAGGTGATCGCCAATTTGCCGTTCGATGCCTCGCGGCGGCAATTATTCGTACCGCTGCAAGTTCTGCAGCAACACGGCAGCAACATCGAGGAAATATTTGCGGGCAAGCAGACGCCAAGCGTGCGCGCCGCGCTGGATCAGTTGATAGGCGAGGCGCAACGCCACCTGCAGCCCGCCTTTGCCCTGCTTGCCGACGTTCCGCCGGAGGTGAGGCCGATCTTCCTGCCGCTGGCGCTGGTTCGCCGCGATCTGGCGCGGATGTCGCGTGCCGATGCCGATCCGTTCGTTCCTCGCGTAACCCCGAGGTTTCAGGTCCTTTGGACGCTATGGCGCGTGTCGCGATCGCGGGAGTTCAAGGGATAGGGTGCCCCGTCACATTGGCCGTCATTCTCCGCGAATGCCGGCCATCGAGCACGCGGTAGCGTCTCGATTCCGTCACCAGCGCTTCGGAACACTGGATCACCCGCCTTGGCGGGTGACGACGTCTACAGAAGGCGGCGCGAAATCGGCCGCCTCGAAGTTGAAACGGTCGCGCAAATTCTTCCGCTGCTCCAGGATGCCCTTCAGGAAGGCGCGGTCGGTGTCACTTCGCATCATCGGCTCGATCAGGTCGAGCTGGTTCATTGCGACGAGTTGCAGGATCTCGGTACGAGGTTTGCCGGCCGCATCGCGCGGCAGTGCCTGAACCACCTGGATATGTTCCGGCGGTTTTGGGCCTTTCGCGGCCGCAAGCTCGTCGCGCAATTGCGCTTCGAGCCCGGCCTGACCGGCTTCGACAAAGGCATAGAGCCCGACGCCGGTACGGCGATCCGCAAACGCCACAATCGCCGTATCACGTACGGCGGGATTTCGCCGGATGAGATCAACGAGTACCGGCGCGTCATTGACCAGTCGACGGCCGCCGCCCTCGCGATCGGTGAAGTTGAACAGGCCGCGGGTGATGGCGCGGTAGACCTTCTTGCCGGTCACGAGCCAGACACTGGCGACCAGCGATTTGCGCGCCAGGATCTTTCGCTCTTTCGGCGTCAGTGCGTCGGCCGCGTAGCTGCGCTTGTGCTTCAACAGATGCCGGAGATCCTCGTAAGCCGCGATGCGAAACAGCCGGTTCCGCGTCTTGAAGCAGGCCGCGAGTTGGAAGTCGGTGAGATAGGCGCGGCCGTCGCGGCCCACCAGCCAATTCTGCTCCTTGGCGAGATCGTTGTGGCAGATGCCGGCACGATGCAGCCGGCGCAGCGCAAGCTTCGCGGAGCGGAAATAGGCGGCATCACCAAATGGCTTTGCAAGATGCAGCGCCACGCCGTCGATGAAGCCACGCACCAGCGCCCGGCGTCCGGCCCATAACAGCTCGGGGCCGACGTGCAGCCCCTTGGCGAGGGAAAGCGCGCGCCGCTCGCGCGCGAACAGATGGTGCGCCGGAATGACGGACCACCACGGTACAAAATCGAGCCGGCGCAATACTGCTTCGACCTCGCCGGCGTCGCTGCGAAACCTGCCGCGTTCGACGGTTGAAAACACGTCGCGCTTGAGCAGCACCCCTTCGGTCCAACGCGCCACCAGCGCGGCGGCGTCCTCCTTGGGTAATTTCATGGGATGCTCACGCCGCCGCCGCGAAGCGTAGGTTGTCGGCGATCCAGCGATCGAGATCGGACAACGCACGGGCACTGATCGCCTGTTTCTTTGCAATCGTCTTCTCGTTGCCGCGCAGCCGCGAACCGTCAGGCTTTTTGGTCGGCGGATGGGCGAGCGGCGGAAACAGCCCGAAATTGATGTTCATGGGCTGGAACGAGCGGCCGCCCTGTTCGATGGTTTCGATATGACCGCCGGTGATGTGGCCGAGCAGCGATCCCAGCGCAGTGGTTGCCGGCGGCGCTGGCAGCGGCTGTCCGCTCGCATCGGCGGCGGCATAGAGGCCGGCGATCAGGCCTATGCTGGCGGATTCCACATAGCCTTCGCAGCCTGTCATTTGCCCCGCAAAGCGGAGCCGCGGCTGCGCGCGCAGTCGCAGTTGCGCGTCCAAAAGTTTGGGCGACTTCAGGAAAGTATTGCGGTGCAGTCCTCCGAGCCGGACGAATTCGGCATGCTCGAGCCCCGGAATGGTGCGGAAGATGCTTTGCTGCGGACCGTATTTCAGTTTGGTCTGGAAACCGACCATATTGTAGAGCGTGCCGAGCTTGTTGTCCTGGCGAAGCTGCACGATGGCGTAGGGTTTTGCCAAAGGATCATGCGCGTTGGTGAGCCCTACCGGCTTCATTGGCCCGTGACGCAGCGTCTCGCGGCCGCGCTCGGCCATGACCTCGATCGGCAGGCAGCCGTCGAAATAGGGCGTGTTGGTTTCCCACTCCTTGAAGTTGGTCTTCTCACCCGCGATCAAGGCGTCGACGAAAGCATCGTACTGCTCGTGGGTCAGCGGACAATTGATGTAGTCGGCGCCGGTGCCGCCAGGGCCAAGCTTGTCGTAGCGCGACTGAAACCACGCCACCGACATGTCGATCGAATCCTTGTGTACGATTGGGGCGATCGCATCGAAGAACGCCAGCGCGTTTTCGTCCGTGAGTTCGCAAATCGCGCCGGCAAGCGAAGCCGAGGTGAGGGGACCGGTCGCGACGATGACATTGCCCCAGTCCGCGGGCGGCAGGCCTGCGATCTCGCCGCGCTGAATTTCGATTCCGGGATGATCGAGCAGCGCCCTGGTGACGGCAGCGGAAAACCCGTCGCGATCGACGGCCAGAGCGCCGCCGGCAGGCACCTGATTGGCGTCGGCCGCGCGCATGATCAGCGACCCAAGCCGTCGCATCTCGGCATGCAGCAGCCCGACCGCATTGTTGGCGGCGTCATCGGACCGGAACGAGTTGGAGCAGACGAGCTCGGCGAGCGAATCGGTGCGATGCGCTTCGGTCATTCTGGTGGGGCGCATTTCGTGCAAGACCACATGCACGCCTGCATTGGCGAGCTGCCAGGCCGCCTCGGAACCGGCCAGGCCGGCGCCGATAACATGCACGGTGTCGGGAGCTGCTTGGATGCCTGTCATGGCGAGACAGGTAGCGCCTTTTCCGCCGCAGTGGAATGTGCAGAAGCCAAAAACGATAACGCCCGCACAAGGCGGGCGCTGTTCGTCACTTCGGCTGAGGGAAGATCAGCCGTTGTAGTTCCCGGCTGCAACGCGCGGAATGTCCGAGCGATCGAGGCCGATATCGGCCAACTCGCGATCGCTGAGCTGGGACAGTTCGCTGACATTGCGCTGATAGTCCCGGAATGCCTGGATCATGCGGATGAGCGAGAGCAACATGGTAGTCTCCTTGCAGTTTCGATTCAGCCCTTGGAGGAACCTCATCGTTGAAATGAATATAGGGCAAGATTCCGCATTGCAGAAGTTCCAATGGTGCGGTGCAGCTAGGTGTAGAACGCATAACAGACGCAACGCCAAATTTACATATTGGCAGAGCCGCGCCTCTAGCTAGGCAGTATCTGGCGGTTGGATCGGACACAGACCAAAGGAACGCGTAATATCAGTTAGTTACTATGTTTCTAGGGATTCTTTATCTAAGCTTAATTGAGCATTTGATCGGCTCGATTCAAGGACGAATGCCGGGTCTCTCGTCAGGGAGTGTGGTCGCAAGAGCGCTCGTGATCATGCTTGATTCGCATGCGCATCCAACACCATTTTGTGAACAAATCATCATTTCTTGGTGACACAATCATGTGGCGGGGAGGACGATCGTGGCTTACTTGCCAGACTCTTTTTTAAAGACCACCGAAGCCGCGCTTGATGCATAACGCCTTGCAGAGCGCGCCCCATCACATTTTTATCGCGCAGAATTCATTCCGAAGCTGTGCGTCGAAATCCATTTCGGAGGCTTTGCACCGGACGTTCCACAAATACCGGCAATAATGCCGGATCTGCGCAAGACGGAAAGGAAAGTAACATGATCAATAAGTTACTCGGAGCAGCCGCAATGGCCGTCCTGATATACCCAACCGTTCCGGCATCCGCCGCTGGCTGTAGTGGTGCAGACCAGACGAAGGCCGAGTCCACGGTCGAAGCGATGGCAGACGGTCCGGCCAAGTTCGGGGCGGAAAGAGAAATCGCTGCGGCACAAGACGCGATGCTCAAAGGGAATATGCGCGGTTGCGCGATCCATCTCAGCAGCGCGATGCACTCAGGCTCCTTGGCCCAAGCGCCCTTTGGGGCCCCCTATCAGGCCCAGGCCCAGTACCAACGCCCGGCCCCATATCAAACCCAGTACCGGTCCTCATTCCAGCCGATCCCACCCGAAAGGTGAGCCTCGCAGAAGGGCCGATTGTGCCGCGATCGGCCCTTTGTTCAGGGTGCGTGCGCGAGTTGGCTGGCAAAATACGCAACCGTCTTTGCGTAGACTTCGCTCTTGTTCCATTGCTGAAGCACCGCGAAGTTGGCGCCGCCGGGCTCCCAGTCCTTGCCGTGCTGCCAGCCATGGCCGGCGAGGTAATTTGCGGTGGACGCCAGCACGTCAGGCACGCTGTGCAAAAGATCGCGGCGGCCGTTGCCGTCAAAATCAACGGCATATTTGATCCAGGACGACGGCATGAATTGGGTTTGGCCGATCTCGCCGGCCCAGGCGCCGCGCATTTCCTGCGGCGAAAGATCGCCGCGGTCGACAATCCGCAGCGCATCCATCAATTCGCTGCGGAATTCGTCCGCGCGCCGGCAATCATAAGCGAGCGTCGCCAGCGAGCGTAGGGTCTGGAATTTACCGGTATTGACGCCGAAATCGGTTTCCAATCCCCAGATCGCGACCAGCACTTCGCCCGGCACGCCATAGGCCTGCTCGATGCGGGATAGCGCCGAGCCGTACTGTTTCATCATGTTGGCGCCGCGGGTGAGACGAGGCGGCACCATGCGGCCCGAGAATTCTTCAAAACTCTGGCTAAAAACCTTCTGCGAACGATCGCGGGCGAGCACGGTTTGGTCGACCGTCACGCCGTTGAGGCCAGCCGTGATGGCAGCTTGCGAAATTCCGTTGGCGGCAGCCTCGCTCTTGAAGCTGGTCAACCAGGCATCAAAATTGCCGGTGCCGCAAGATGCGGCCAGCGCCGGCCCACCAGACAAGCTCAGCAGAGCGCAAAGTGCAAACGTCCTGATCAGAAGGTGAGAGGTTCTCGATGCCACCGCTGCAGAATCCGATTCACGTGGGATGTGGTTATCGTGCAGTGCAAAATGTTAGCGTCAACCGCGGCCAAAACATGGCTAGGTCTGCTATTCCGAAGTTGACCCGACCACGATTGCCGCAGGGCAGATACTACACCATCGAGCAAAGACCAAACCGCCCGTCAACCGGGCGGCTCGGTCTAAATACTTTTCCCGTACGGCCCTATCCGCTACCCCTTGCGCCGCCATGGGAACAGGTTGGCCGGGAAATCCGCGGCGGGCTTGCGTTCGCGGTGAGGCGGGGGTGGGACCGGCCGGGCATTGGGATCCGAGATGATCACCTTGCGATAGAGGTGCCAGGTGGCGTGGCCAAGTAGCGGGATGACGACGGCGAGCCCAAGGAAGAAGGGCAGCGTGCCTACCACCAGGAGTGCCGCGACGATCAATCCCCAGGCTGCCATCGGCACCGGATTCTGGGCGACTACACGGAGCGACGCCACCATGGCTTCACCGGCGCCGGCATGGCGATCGAGCATCAGGGGAAACGAGACGACGCTGATGCACAGCGCCACCAGAGCAAACAGGAAGCCTGTGCCGCAACCGACGACGATCAGCCACCAGCCCTGCGGTGTGGTCAGCACGCGATTGGCGAATTCGGAAATTCCGGTCACGCCTTCGTAGCCGAACGCAGCTACGTAAATCGCCTGCGCGGTCGCAACCCAGGTCACGAACAACGCGAACAGCAACACACCGAGCCCGAGCATGGCGCCGAACGAGGGCGAACGCAGCACCTCGACGGCATCCCATGCGGTGGCGCTTTCGCCGCGTTCGCGCCGGCTGCTCAATTCATAAAGACCGAGCGCCGCAAACGGGCCGAGCAGGGCAAAGCCGGCGGCTAGCGGAAACAACAGCGGCAGCACCGAGTAACCGTGCACGGTGCGCGCCAGCACCAGTCCGAGCACCGGATAGATCACGCAGAGGATAATGGCGTGGCTCGGCACCGCCTTGAAATCTTCCCAGCCGAGCCGCAGCGCTTGATGCAGATCGGAGAGGCCGATGGTTCGTATCTTCGGTGCAGCCGCGTTGTCCTGTGCGGACTGCACCATCGTTGGGACATTGTCGCGAAATGACGTCGCCATGGTCGCTAGCTCCCTTGCCGCAGCGGCCAGATTTGCGTCACGCGGGCGCAAGCGCCGCCGTTGGAATTGTAGCCTTGAGCGTACTCCCAAAGCCGCGCGGTGTCGCTCACGCTTCAGTGAGAAATTCTAATGTGCAACGCACACTCGCGAAACGCGAACTCAAGTGTGTCATTCCTGCGTCATTTCACGCCAACGTCATTGCATCCAATTAAGTTTTCACCAACTTCCCGTTCACATTGGCAAGCGCAGCCTGGACGGTTAGGTTCGTAGGCGCGAGCCGGCCGATGCCGCCGGCAGAAATGTCGTCGAAGCCCTTCACTCGATTTCTGGGTTAAACGGGAGCAAGCGATGAGTATCTTCGGAAAAATCATGAGCGCGATCTTCGGCAGCAAGGCTAGTGCAACGCCGGCTGGCGGCACGGTAGCGGGCGGCAGTACAGCCGCGGGAGGATCGGCAGCCGCGCCGGCCCAGACGGTTGATGTCGCGCCCATCCTGGACAAGGCGGTCGCGGCTAAGAAGGAAAAGCTGGCGTGGCGTACCTCGATCGTCGATCTGATGAAGGCGCTCGATATCGATTCCAGTCTCGGCGCCCGCAAGGAGCTCGCCAAGGAGCTCGGCTACACCGGCGACACCAATGATTCCGCGACGATGAATATCTGGCTGCACAAGCAGGTGATGGCCAAGCTCGCCGCCAATGGCGGCAAGCTACCGGCAGACGTCAAGTGGTAACGCCCGTCTGACGCGCGCCGCAAGGGCCCGCAATATCGCGGGCCTTTTTTTGTCTTCGGTTTACCCGCGCGGCTATCTTGCCGCCCAGTGAATTCCGGTCTAGTCACCGCGATGACGGACGAAATGAGGAGATGCGCCGATGAGGTCAGTCGATCGCAGGACGCTGTTGGCTAGCGGCGCGCTGGCGCTGACTGGCGCCGCAGCCCAGAGCACGCCAGCCGCGGCGCAAGCCGGGCCAAAGCCGATCTTCCAGGTGCAGGCTACGACGATCCCGATCGTCGGCGAGAGCGATGTGTTCCAGGTCCGCCGCATCTACTGCATCGGCCGCAACTATGCGGCGCACGCCATCGAGCGCGGCTCCGATCCCAGTCGCGAACCGCCGTTCTTTTTCCAGAAACCGACCGATGCGATCCAGAACGTTGCGATCGGCGCGGTTGCCGATCATCCTTATCCGTCGCTGACCAAGAATTATCACCACGAGGTCGAACTGGTGGCGGCCCTGAAATCGGGCGGCACCAATATCGCGCCGGCCGCTGCGCTCGATCACGTCTATGGCTATGCACTCGGTCTCGACATGACCCGGCGCGATCTGCAGAACGGCATGTCAGCGGAGAAGAAGCCGTGGGAAATCGGCAAGAGTTTTGACCATGCCGCCGTGATCGGGCCGATCCATCCGGCGACCAAGACCGGGCATTTCAGCAAGGGCGCAATCTCGCTTGCGGTCAACGGCACCGTGCGGCAGGATTCCAACCTCGACAAGATGATCTGGAGTGTCGCCGAGCAGATCGCAAAGCTTTCTGAAGCGTTCGAGCTGAAGGCCGGCGATATCATCTATTCCGGCACGCCTGAAAATGTCGGCCCCGTTGTGAAGGGCGATGTGCTCTTGTGCAAGCTAGAGGGGTTGCCGGACATGTCGATTCGGATCGTGTGATTGGTAATCCGGTTCAGCTCTTCGGCAAATCCTGATAGGCAGGGTGCTTGCCGATAAAGGCTTTGACGAACTGGCACTCGGCGATCACCTTCAGGCCTTTGGCGCGGACCTGGTCGAGCGCGCTCTTGATCAGCCTTGAACCGATGCCTTTGCCCCCGAGTTCGGGCGGCACCTCGGTATGGAGAAACGTGATTACGCCGTCGTCGATCTTGTAATAGGTCGCAGCGAGATGGCCGTCGACCTCGAGTTCGAAGCGATGCTGCGTCTTGTTGTCGATGATGTCGCTCATTGCTATGGCCGATCAGTTCTTTAAGGAGCCAGCGAGCATGGCGCGGATCGACCAAGGCTCGCCGTCGCTGGAGCCCCTGATGTCGTCGATTTTCCATTGCCCGGCTTCACGCACGAAATCATAATGCACAACCTGATCGGAAGGTTTCCCGCTGGTGCGGTGTCCGGTGATCGTCACCGCGAGCGTGGCCTTCGCGGCCTCAGGCTTCTCCACCCGCAACTCGAACGATTTCACATCCGGTTCCTGGGAGTTGGTGACGGGGTCGAAATCGACCGGCCCGACATCGCCCTTCGGCGTGTGGGCATCGGCTTTCGCCCATAGCTCCACCAGCGATTTCGAAAGATATTTGACTTTGGCCGCCTTGCTCTCGATCACGAAGGCGCCGCCGCCATCGCCTTTGCCCTTGGCGGCGCGGCTGTAGATCGCGGTGAGCATTGCGGTGGGATCGTTGGGCGAGGGCGTCTCGGCGAAGGTCTTGGTGGCGGCCATGGCGCCAACGGCACCACTTAGAACGAACGTTCGGCGGGAGATCATGCGGGGTACCTCATATCGGCCAAGCCGGATGTATAGACCAGATCGAGTGCGATCATAGTCCTGCGAAATCTTTTCCATTGCGGGCTGATCGCGCCAAACCCCGCCACCCTTGCGAGCCGTCGGCAGAAGGCGATAAACAGGGTGGCAGAAGCGGACTTCGCTGGTCGCTTCGGCGAGATTTGATGCCGTGCTCTTGTCCAAGAGGAAACATCCATGAAGATGATACTGACCTCGCTCGGCGTCGTCCTGCTCATCATTGCCGCCGTCTACTTCCTGGTTCCGGCGGATCAATTGCCGGGCTTCTTCCCCGGACATGAGACCGGCGTGACGCGGATGCACTACAAGCACGGCGTCGTCTCGGGCGTGGCGGGCCTCGTGCTGATCGTGGCCGGCACGTGGATGGGGCGGCGGTGAGCGAGGCGACCGCACCTGGCATGGCGGCGCCGCGCGGCGGGCTGTTGCGGATGTCGCGCCGGGTGATGAACCTGGCCCATCTCGTCACCCAGAATGCCCGCCGGTACGGCGATCGCATTGGTTTCGTCTGGGGCGAGCGGTCCTGGACCTGGCGCGAGATCGATTCCCTGGTCTCGTCGCTTGCGGCAGCGTTTGCCGCGCGCGGCATCGTCAAGGGCGACCGCGTCCTCGTCCATTCCAAGAATTGCGACGAGATGTTCTGGTCGATGTTCGCGGCGTTTCGGCTGGGCGCGGTCTGGGTGCCGACCAATTTCCGCCTGATGCCGGACGAGGTCGCCTATCTCGCCACTGCCTCCGGCGCCAAGGCGTTTCTCTGTCACGGCGATTTCGCCGATCACGCCAACGCGGTATCCGGTCCCGACTTCGTCTGGCGGATCGGTGAGGGTGCCTTCGGCGAGAGATCGGTGAGCGATGCGATCAAGGCGCATGCCGGGATCAAGCTCGACAATGCCGCGGTCGAGTATGACGATCCCTGCTGGTTCTTCTTCACCTCGGGCACCACCGGCCGTTCCAAGGCGGCGGTGCTGACCCACGGCCAGATGGGCTTTGTCGTGACCAATCATCTCGCCGACCTGACGCCCGGCACCACGGAAGCGGACGCCTCGCTGGTCGTGGCACCGCTGTCGCATGGTGCCGGCGTGCACCAGCTCATGCAGACCGCGCGTGGCGTGAAGACGATATTGCTTTCGACCGAGCGGTTCGACATCGACGAGGCGTTTCGTCTGATCGAAACCCACCGCGTCAGCAATCTCTTCACGGTGCCGACGATCCTCAAGATGATGGTCGAGCATCCCGCCGTCGACCGCTACGATCATTCCTCGCTGCGCTACGTGATCTATGCCGGCGCGCCGATGTACCGCGAGGACCAGAAGGCGGCGCTGAAAAAACTCGGCGGCGTGCTGGTGCAATATTTCGGGCTTGGCGAGGTCACCGGCAATATCACCGTGCTGCCGCCGGCGCTGCACGATCCCGAGGATACCCCGCATGCGCGGATCGGCACCTGCGGCTTCGAACGCACGGGCATGCAGGTCCAGATCCAGGACGACGAGGGGCGCGAACTGAAACCGTTCGAGACCGGCGAGATCTGCGTGATCGGTCCCGCCGTGTTCGCCGGCTACTACGACAATCCGCAAGCCAACGCCAAAGCGTTCCGCGACGGCTGGTTTCGCACCGGCGATCTCGGCCACATGGACGAGGAGGGCTTTGTCTACATCACCGGCCGCGCCTCCGACATGTACATCTCCGGCGGCTCCAACATCTACCCGCGCGAGGTCGAGGAAAAAATCCTCACCCATCCCGCGATTGGCGAGGTCGCCGTGCTAGGGGTGCCCGATCCGGTCTGGGGCGAGGTCGGAGTTGCCGTCTGCGTGCCGCGCGAGGGTGCCAAGCCCGTGACCGAAGCCGAGATGGCCGGCTTCCTTGCACCGAAAGTGCCGCGCTACAAGATGCCCAAGCGCTTCTTCTTCTGGGATGCGTTGCCAAAATCCGGCTACGGCAAGATTCCGAAGCGGCTGGTGCGTGACGAGCTGGAAGCGCGCGGGTTACTCGATCTCACCAAGACAAGTTGATGCGACACATCCTTCAGCCCGGCCGGCCAGCGCCCGAGCGCATCCAATGGGCGGAAGCGCGCGGCCGCGCCTTCTCGTGTCAGCTTGAAGCGGGCTTGCCGCTACTCGAAGCCGCGCGCCGCGGTTTTGCTGCGCACGGATTTGCCGGCGGTGTCCTCAACATCAAGGGTGGGTCGCTCGGCCCGCTCGCCTATGTGATGCCGGCGCTGTCGAAGACGAAAGAGCACGCGGCCTTTTACAGCGACATTTTTCGGCCCCCTGGTATCACGCGGCTCAGGATGGGAGCCATGACGCTGGGACAGCGCGACGGCGCTCCGTTCTTCCATTGCCACGGACTGTGGACTGAAGCCGACGGCCGCGCCGGCGGCGGGCACATCCTGCCGGAGGAAACGATTGTCGCCGAGCCCTTCGAGGTCGATGCGTTCGGTCTCGATGGCGCGCTGTTCACGGCGGAGCCTGATCCTGAGACCAATTTCAAGCTGTTCGGGCCGATACCGTCGGCAGCCACCGCTGCAAGTACAACCAGCCGCGCTTATGCGCTGCGGCTGCGGCCGAACCAGGATTTTGCAGGCAGCCTGGAGGTCTTTTGCAGGGAGCAGGGGATCGTCCGCGCCAAACTCCATGGCGGCGTCGGCAGCATCATCGGCGCACGCTTTGCGGATGGGCGCACCGTCGAGCCGTTTGCGACCGAAATGGCGGTGCGCTCGGGCATGATCGCCTCG